>WLWD01000295.1_pt1 | contig 295838 bp, 246 predicted proteins | sample 6712731 | NCBI WGS metagenome assembly WLWD01 (sample SAMN12718690, study PRJNA576275) | sponge metagenome | isolation source: marine sponge | host: Mycale hentscheli | place: New Zealand: South Island, Marlborough, Capsize Point | collected 2014-11-01
TACCAGTTACTATCCATTAATCATACATATTTCAAAATAATTAGTTTTAGCAAACATCATTAATTTGAGTTTCATCATGCAAATAGTTATGTCACAAATTTCGTCACACTCATGATTTAATTCCTCGTGAAAGTTGAAGCATACAAATTCTTGGGATATGTACTTGGTCAGACTTATGTCTGTTTTAAATTTTTTTAAACCTCTGTGATCCTGGCTGTCTGTCTCCAAATTGTCCACAGGTTTCAAACATGTTATAAAAAAACAAGTTAAACTTACTTGTAGTGGTATTTACTAGTCTCTCATTGGAGAATGTTGGCTGTAACTAGCCACAGAATTACATATAATGACATTCGATGTGTTCCAAAAGTATTTTATTGTGTATTGATAGTAGTACGCCAGGCAGGTATTTTATTCCATGAACAAGAAGCAATATATATCATGTTATTTGCTCAATTTCATGTAATATAGCTAATATGTATATAAATCTAGGTTTGCAACAGTTTGGACTATGGGGGTCCTTCATCAGTGAGTTTATTAAACATTAAAGACATCACATATAGCCTTGAGGTTGGAAAGGTTGGAATTAAAAAACAAACAAACAAAAGAAAATATGTTCGAGTCCAAAATTATTAATTTACTATTTTGTATTCTATGTGAGATAAAAATATTATTATTCATGGACTAATGAATTGACTTTTCTTGTGATAATCATTATCTCATTCTTTGATATCCTGTAGGTTTAAGAGAACATTCAATATTTTTTATTATGCTCATTCTTAAATACTTCATAGATTAGTTATATAGCTTTATAAAAGTGATGTTAGTATGAGTAATAGCACAGGTAACCGTGGTATTTGGGATAAATAGCATGAGTAACCAATTGAAATAGCACGAGGCGAAGCCTCGCGCTATTTATTGCTTTATCCCTAATACTGCGGTTAGCCATGCTATCACTCGCCAATAGTATACCTCTATCCTTACAAACAAACTTTTCAGCAAAAACTACAGTGTTACTAAGGTTAATCACCCCACGCTTGTGCACTTACCCATATTATTTCACTTTGATAAGTGTACTGTTTCAACTCCAACAGTGCTATTTCACACTCCTCAGGCTATTTCAATCGAACGGCGATTTTACCCATACATTTTTGAATGGGCACTTTATGTGGTATATTATTATTCAAGTACTCTCTAGGCATAACACCAATCCTTTGCAAGGCAATGATATGAAAAAGTGCTACAAAAAATTGTTCATATGAAGTACTTAATCAGCTACATATAATGCAAGTACAACTGTGGTTGACCACTGACCACATAGCTGAGCTAGCTCAGCCAGTTGCAGCTGGCTGTATTTACAACCTGAAACTAAGGCAGTTTTTACCATGTCAGTAGAAATAACAACTAATTCCTAAACTTTAAATTTTTTTATTTCATTTGTTTAACAAAAATGTTGATGGGGGCAGCCTTGTGCTAGATTTTCCTGTAAAAATGGTCATAAAAAAAATAGTTAGGCACTTCCACCAGGGACACTACTATACTTAGACACCACTATACTTAGGCTCTACCAGGGCTGTGGTATCCTGAGTGTAGTGAGGGTGCTACCAAAGGCACCTGAGGAAACAAACTAGGAGTATTGCAAATGTTTGTATTCATGTACAAATGGTCATTGGCAACCTCAAGAAAAAATATTCAATTTTGAGTGCAACACAGCCAATAGACTTTCTCATTCACAGCGAAACAGTATTAACTCTGGACTAAATTGTGTTGTACCTTTTAATTAAATTTCATTTTTGACTTTTTAATAAACAATAAAGCTAACAACAAAATAATGACAACATGATGATATAAGTTTGCTAGTTTAAGTTTGAGTAATGTCAAAATACTCACAAAACTCATCGTATTGTGAAAGCATCTCCTGCAGTATAATTGTCCAAAGTGCGAGAATAAAAATTTCCCATCAATTTTGGCAGAATTGCTTGATCAAAAAGAGTTTTAGCTTGAACAATATTAACTTTCCAAAGTTATCATCAGGATAAATTCTTTCAATATTCAAATCATTTTCATTTTACAAAAATATGATATAAACATGATTTAAAAAATTCTATACATTTTTGGTTTACTGGAACTGACCTGGTAATAGTAGGCATGGTTATGCTTTCATTGAAATTTGCCACTACTTTCTTCCAAGCAAAACGTAGTATCCTTTACAGCATCTATAATCTCATCTTCCCTATGCCAGTATGGGCACAGTATGCATTTAATGTAGTGCTAATATAAAATCCTGATTGAGTCACTTCAAACTTGTGATGAGATATGGATAGATTTTATATACCTGCACACATCTTCATCCTCAATGTGAGTGTGCTTGGGAATGTGTAAGCATTTCAGCTTAACCCTCTGATGTTTGCTATCAAAAATATAAAAATACTTTGAATTTGATCTTTGTCATTCCTTCATTTTATAGTATAGCAGATGTATGTAATATGATTGTTGGATACGAGCTACAAGTATATAACTTCAGATTATGGAGCATGTAATATCAGATTTGGGGCTACCAGTAACTTGACCTTTGAAACTTATAAATCATAATAATTTATGGTGATTTCTTACTTTATCAAACATGATTGTCTTGTTTTTACTGATAAAAGAAGCAATGCAGCAAAAAGCAAATTGAGTTGCCAATTAGCATATTTTAAAGTAAAATGAGTTACAAACAATTCCGCTAGCAGATATTGTTATAACTGCTTTGAAGAAAAGTATTGAATCTTATGCTAGAAATTACATGGCATGAATCAGCTAATCTCGGAGCAATCAAATCTGATTCTTTCTGGTCATTTCTTTGCTTGCACTAAGGTTTCAGGTTACAAAACTGGAATGCTGGAGTGTGAAATATAAATAAACGTGCTTAACACACAAGACAAAGTCCGACAAGTACGGTACTTGGCTTTCAATTCACACCATCTGTTGGTCCACAAGTTGTCAGTAGCAAAGACTCTTTTCTCTAGGACAAACTAGATCTATAATTTGTCTGCCGAAAAAGACCAATAGATGATCATGTGAAATCTGCCTTGCAAGCCAATGACCCCAATACACCTAATAAATACAACACTGGCTACTTATCATACCAACACAGTCAGATTTCCAACACCTCACCATCCAGTCAGGTCCATCGTACACCAAAAGCTACAGTGATTCTTCATTATGTGAGGCATTTCTCAGAGTGTATCAAAAGGATTCTAGCCCCTTTGGAAATGCGGACCTGTTTTAAACCACACTCAACACTGAGAAATATTATGTTGGTTCACATAAAAAACTATGTTCCACCAACTGAAAGATCTGGAGTAGTTAACCAGGTGCCTTGTGGTTCTTGTAACCAAACATACATACATTGGACAATCAGATCAATCCATATAAACCTATGTGACTAGGTAATACTTCACTATTCCAATTTTTTTATTTTACAGACGTTTCGACCACTAGCTAGTTGTGGTCATCATCAGTGAACTATTACAATACAATGTAAAAATGAATGAGTGACCTCAAGAATGTAACTATGGATAAGTAAAATAAAAAATTTAGTATTAAATAAACAATATCAGTAGACAATCAGGCTGTACATTACAACATAGGCTGAAGGAGCACAGGAGAACCCTAGCACTAAGTGATGATACATCAGCTGTGGGAGACCATGCTATGTAATTCAATCATGACATTGATCAGAATGGAGTGAGAGTCGTTGATCAGCACATGAGTTGGTATCCAAGATGTTTTTTGGAGTCATGGCATATGAAGGCCCCAAAAAGCTGTATGAACAAAAACCTAGGGAAATGTGGAGAACCACTCCACATGAACATAATTATTTAGCTAAGTTATGATTTATATCATTATCATTATTATTGTATTTTAGTTAGCACACCGTGAATCGGGCTCTTCTGCTGCAGGGTACGATGTTTGTCGAACAACTTAGTCCTCGCTCCATCACCTGTACTTATTTGATTGGACATTTGAATAACTACGTCATACTCACATATTCTATTTAAGCATTGTATCATTATTCTCAGTTTAGTTCTGTCTTAGTAACCAATATTAAAACAACTTAAAAGTTAGACTGTCGTTAGCTGACTTGATTGACTGGAACTCGAGTGGAGAAGAAGTAAAAGGGTTATAATTCCGTACAGGATACTAAACACGGCCTATGACAGCTTGGCTACTGTAGGACATAGTAACTATCTCCCATAGCAACTGTTACTAGATTCATGTTTATTTATGCATTCCAGTTTTGTAGTCATCTATATCATACCGATAAAGGTTACTGGATTGACCGAAACATCTATTTATACTTTTATTGTTATAGCTAGTGCTTTTTTCAGAACATAATATTTCTGCAATATTTACAATTAAACTTTTAAAGCATATGATAGCAGTATAAAAATAATATAGCTAAGTAATTATGAATGAAAGAAAAAAGAAGAAGCAACATGTGAGAAATTAAAAGTAAATTATTGATACAATAATCATGACATAATTATGAGACACACTTTCAGTTTCGTACAAATGAACAGTGCAACATTACTATAGACTCAATTAAATGGGCAAAAGTGCAGTACACTTGAAATGTAATATAGTGTAGTTGATTTCACCAAGGAACAGGAATCAGAATATCTATAGCAATTTACTGTATAAGTTAACAGAGCTACATCAAAACTATAGCCATAAGAAATTATTTTATGAGACCATAGTAATGTACTGTTCATTCATATGATACCGAAGATATATCTCACAATTTATAAGCAGTCTTCTTTTCATTGGTCCGGTGTGATTAATGTCTAGACATACTACATAGTTCAATAGTCATGTAATTGAAAGCCTCAACTCCTTCAGTCATCATTCAGTGACCATTTTCAGATACAAACAAAACAGAAAGGACCCCAGGCTGTGATGGCAACATGCAAATAATATGTTCTAAGCTCTCATAATGGTGGTTTCTTAAATTCCCCAATGTACCACGACTTTGAAAGGATCTTCTGTGTAGATCTTGTTCATTCCAAGTACTTTAGCTTTATCCCAATTGATGTTGTGAGTGGTTCCGATGGAGTGCTCTACCTTACAGTAGAAGTGTAAAATCAATCAAAAGCTTGTAGAGATCTCTTGCGTTCTTTGAATGGATACTTCAAGGTTCCTCCTGTCTTGCCAGTCCTGATCACCATTCTTGCTGTTCCTGTTGATTTTATCATGGGTTTCTTTGAAAACTTATTTATACAGAAACAGCACTTAAAAATCTTAAGGCCATAGCTGTATGATGTGAGATGATTGTACGACACAGAATAATGCTCTCTAAGTTTATTTGGAAGCATCATTTATGTACCAATACAATCAAAATTAAAGTTAAAAAAAAAACACTTGAACTTTTTCTTCTTGATGTTGCCACTATAAATGCCTTCGTGATTAATTGTAATGCAAATTTGCTATTTACACACTGACCTTTCTTTCTTAGCTATGTTCTCAAATTTTGAAACTAGTAAGTGATTTAGCTCCTTCTATTTACAGATAGTTGTAGCAGGCTATAACTATATGTGACATGATTAAAGAGTAGTACTGATTAGATTGCAACAACTACCAGGAAGAGATAGCCAAAGCTGTGACATGAAGTCTCAATCTTGTTAAGCTTAATGCTGCTTTTTGATTGATTCTTGAACATTTCAAAATCCAAATTCGCTTAATATTGGCTTAGACTAGCATCAGTCATTCTAGAGTAACTTCGCCTTCACTTCAAACTGCAGTTACACAGCAGTAAAGGAAGACTGAAAAACCGGACCAATTCCGCGGAGGTAGGACCAAATCTGCTAAGCGGATTTGGTCCGCCCGGGCCAAATACGCGAGGGGACCCAATCTGCTGTGACACTTCTAGGGTCCGGCCAGAAGGGTACAGGAGTCTTCAAATAGGCACTAGAGATGATTGAAACAATTGGAGGAGCCCACCACCTGGAAGCTTCAGTCATTGAATGGGAACAGATTAGAAGACCAATGTTGGGCCAGTTGTGGATAGGAAATGGTGTGTATGTTATATGTTATAGTCAATACAATATTATTCCATGTACAGCACCAAAACTAAATAATTCAAATCAGGAAATGGAAATATTTTCTGACCTTCAACAGTTCAAAAATAATTGGGTGGAACTAACAAAATCAGACTGGTGTACAATTAAACCCAGAAGTGTAGGAAGCCAAATCAGATTGATGCAGCCACTTAACCACACCCACTTAACCACACCCTCTTGTCAGTGAATGAGACAGTTTTGAACCAAGTCAAATTAATAATGTAATTATATAGTCTATATTGTGTATAGCTAACATAGCCACTTGGACATAAGCAAGCAACCATTTAAAATTAGAACTTACATATGCCTGGTCAGCAGTCTTTGCTTTTGTTTTCTATAAACAATTTTAAGCGCGTATTTAGCAAAACTACGTCAGCAGACTTCTTATAGTGCTAAATGGCCACTTCTCAAAATCAAACCAACGACCTCTGAACTACGTTTGTTTTTCCAAAAGATAGCTCGGAAAAATAAAGGAGGACAAGGCAGGTGTGGAGTTTCGGGAATATCTTCCAAAATGGTCGGTATTGGCTGTTTACCACCCGCAGAAGACATTGCCACAACGGCGAGCCTTGCCTCTTTTATCAAAATAGTGGTGCGGCCAAGGCTGCGTGGCCGCCCAAAGTTGGGACAAAAGCGGGTACAACTCTATACCTGCAAGATTGCTGAATATCCCATTTACTGTTGTTTAGCTAATGTGTAGAAATTTTTTTTACGATTAACTGTTTATGTCTGGAAGTGGTAAGTCATACTGCTGTTCACCATGGCCGAACAATCTGATAAGGTCAAGGGTCAACATGCTCATCTATTTAACTAAGCACCACAAAAAGATATATAAATATTATATAGAACATGGTTTATATAAATAGAACAAGGAAGAAAATGCCATCACTGAAATATGGTTCTATCATGAGAGCGATGCTGTAATTGGAATGGGTACAGTAATCGTACCTACTTTTGAAATTCTCACTGTTGAGCTCTCTGTGGAGATTTTATCAATAAATAAAAAGATACCTGGTGGCACATGCTCACTGTTTAATATATCCCAATATAAGAAAGCTTTACATGTCCCAATAAAACCAGAAAACCTCAAGTTTAGTGAAGACATCAGTTTAGAGCTTCAGTTTGCTGGCTGTCTGTCCAAGTTGTCATGCAGGATTTACACAATAAGCATGCGCCACTAATTATCTTGCTGTTTATGTATGTGTGTATGTATATAAATAATATATATACAATAAAATCAAGCACGGAGATTTTGACTTTAGTAGTCTTTGTAGTCAGAATGTTGGGTTAAGTTATTGAATATACTAATGATGTGCTCAGCACAAATGGCAAGCAAGCTGGTCCGGCTGAAATGAATGCTAGATTCTCATATTCATTTGTTAGTTAACTGTTGTTGTTTTTTGTTTAGATTTATTTGTGCTATTCTTTAGCAACATGCCACACTTTTATACACACATACGTATTTGTTCACTGGGTATACCAGCACAAGACTTACATTGTATTCTCTTCGCGACTTGACAAAGGATTTTCAAGGGGTAAGCAATCAATATTCCTAGGATGATATGGGTAAGAATTGCTAAACCAAAGGATTTTATTTAAGCTAACCACCTTTCCAAAGTACGCTCCATTCAAAATGCTCTATTGTACCGGAGCTCTAGTAGTTATAGCATTACATTGTATTCTCTGAGTTACTGGACTACTTGGCAGTGAATTTTCAAGAACAAATCTGTTATGTAAGACACATAGCTATGGCAAACAGTGCATGAACAAAGATATGTTACCACCACCACTAAAAAAATTAACTCTGCTAAGTTTGTAAAACCTATCTGTGAACGTCTCTGGGGTAGGTAGCTGTAAAACCCAAAAAGTATTGAACTTGACCGGTTGCTATAACTTCAAGGGTAATGTGCTCGGCAATACAGGTGAAATAAACCTAAAAATATCATTGTGAAGATATGTAGGATGGAATAAACATACACACATACACACACACACACACATACACACACACATGCACACACTAGAAGTTTCATTGATTGTATACCAAATCACCTGGAATTTACCATGTTTTTTCAATTAGCACAAGAAAAACTAAAACAGCATCGTGAAACATTTAGAGGGATGGCTTTGGTGAGACAGTTTGTTAGTAATTAGAAGTAATAAAGAAAAAGAGTACAGTGTAGAAAACGGGTTGGGACCTTCTATGAATAGTGTGCTACTGGATGAGCTTCAGGGTCTCAACACATTTTTGGAATATATTGTATGTAGCTGTTCTGAAGACTATCTTCAAGGTTTCTTCCATGGACACAAAATACTAGTTTCCAAATATTGCACACCATTAGAATAGCTTTAGTTGAACTAGGGTTTCATGTAAGATTTTATCATTTGGTCAGGCTTGAAGAATAATTACAAGATTGTGCTTTAATGTTACTGCAATTGTCATTATCCTATCAGCCCTCAGCGTGCATGACCGTGAGGGTTATAGCAGTCATCCTGTCTGTCTGTCACACTCTGATTTTGGAAATTACTGACAATTAATCATTGATTTAGGTGTGAACTTACTCAGAACGACTATTTAAAACCTCTCATTGTGATACTTTTTTTAATTTCAAGCTGAGAAAATGTGAAGCTTTCAGCTCCGTGTAGCTATGTAGGTATTAGCTTTTGTGGTAATGCTCCCTATCGTTGTGTCACGTGAGCAATTAATTTGTCTTTATTCTGCTTGGAAGCTCGCAGACTTGTCTCTTATGAAGATGGCATTTACATGTACCGTATTCATTGCTCGAGCTATATTGATGCTTGATTAGAATAATCAATCAATTATTCTTTTGTCTGAGATTATTTTTTGTAACACCTAGCTATTTTAAGTAGCGCTGAGAGTTCGCACCTTTGGTGCTTTAAAATGGCTAAGGCAGGGTTTCATACAGGATTTTCAGTTTGGGGGGGGAGAATTTTCAGTGAAATTTTCCCAGAAGTTTATAATCTGGCCAAAATTTTACTAGCACTTCCAGTTGGAACAGCAACCGTCGAAAGATCGTTTAGTCACATGAAGATGATAAAGACCAGGCTAAGGAATCACTTGTCTGATGAAAACTTGACTCACCTTATGAGAATTGCCATTGAAGGCCCTGACTTAAGTGAAGTTAATTTTAATGAAATTCTGGACATTTTTAAAGAAAAAAATAGGCACATTAGACTGTAATTGGTATATTATTCTATTATAAAAGTCAGTGTAAAGAAATGAGTTTGGGGGGGGGGGGAGATCAGAGGTTTGGGGGGGGAGATCCCAGGGCTCCCCCCCCCTGTATGAAACACTGTAAGGAGACTTTGCGTGGGGGAAGATTGAGTGAACTTTGTAAAAAGATGTTTGATACCCCGTAAATGTATTTCCTGCCTGTTTATACTTGACTTCTTTTTTTCTTTTCTTTGTTCGTTGTGTTTGTGTTTGTTTGTTTGATTTTTGTTCTGTTTTGGCATGCAATGATGGCTATCAATTCAAATTACTGTTTACTGATGGTGAATGTCTGTCACTTATCATGAATTTTTTTACAGGTTCATGGTTGTTTAAAAAAATCAGTTTATTTACTCAACCAATTTTTTTTTAACTTTTTTTTCCTGTTACTCCGACAGTTCGCTGTGATATCATGCAGTTGAATTCAGCTGCATCAATGATAAACAAAACTCTCCTTTTTCCTCTCTTTATATCCCTTTTTTTTTTTGTTATGGTTTTTTCCCCTTCTGTTATGGTGCTCATAACTTTTTATTACTTACGTGACATTGTTCCCTATTCTTTTTTTTCTTTTTTGTTTTGTTTGTTTGTTTGTTTGTTTTTACACAAACTCTACGTTTAAATGAATGACTTCGGATTTTTCAGGAGTGTGGAATACAGTTTTTATCATTTTTATTTTAGTTTTTGTGGTTTTTTTTTTTGTATGTTTCCGGTTTCAGTACTTTACTAACTGCTAACTTTATGCCAAGAGATTTCTTTTACTTAGAGCGACTGCATCAGAAGCCATAACAACTGTTAAATAGTATCTTTCTAAATATACGCCACCTAATGGCTCATTATGCATAATTCTTATTAGTACCAGCTTATCTCATTGTTCAGTTTTGCTTCCAGTATTAACACTGACAAATGAATTGAATGAGAGAACTGAAATATTGAACTGCTAAAATTAGCTTATAGGAAAAAATTAACTTATAAAAATCAATGGGTAAACAAAAAGCTGACAACCAAATGAACAAGTAAGTAAGTAGATAAATAAATAAATAAATAAATAAATAATGACATCAATAATAATAATAAAATTGTCAAACAAAACAAATAAATAAATAATAGATAAATAAATAAATACTAAAGATTAGGTGGTGCCCAAGACAGAGGCACAGTTCCCTAGCTGCACAGCCACTGAGAGATGCTGGAAAAGATAGTCTCTAGCCCATGGGTCTCACTCACTACGAGAGAAAAGAAAACAAAAAACTAACTTATTCCAGTGTAATCTATTTACAATATTTATTGTGTTAATGATTTACCAGTTGTTTTTTTTTGTTATTTTTAATAATTGTGTTTGAATGTTAGTTTTATGTTTGCGTTTGCAGCTAGATTTTTATTTTCATATTTTATTGTTGTAAAATATTTATCTCCAGAAACTTGAGAGACCAGCACATTATGTGGAAGTATACAGGAGTAAACAGGACTTGGATAAAGAGTGTAGATGTGACGGGAGCCAGAGGTCCGATGGTGATGGAGAACACATCAAGCATTGTCTTAACCCTAAGTTTAATAGATCATCAGAACTTAGCTATTTATTGTATTTTTTATGCCAAGTAAACAACTTCAAATTACATTCATTGTTTCGGGGTTGGTTCAGTTGAACGTACTAAGTCATGCAGCGACTTGTCAAGTCCAGGTTGTTAGCTACCACAGACCCAACAGAACTCTCTACACTTTTCTTTTCAACAATAATATTTTGAATGCACACCACAGTTATATTATAGCTACAGGAATGAGGGTGATAGTGGAATGCACAACAATGTTCAAGATAAGTGGGGACTGTCAAACATACGCTCTACACGCACAACACAGCAGAGGGAGAGCTCAACTCTTGTGAGGGTGAACCTGAACATTCATGAAACCCCAGGTTATACACAAGAATTATACATTTGGAGTGTAAAAGTCACTTGGATATACACTGTTGTACATTAGATACAGTTCCTGAGTATACCATTGTGTAAATCCTTAGTTATACCTTTATGTATGTATGGTTTCATTCATGATCCAGACGACTCCATGGAGCTCTCCAGAATGAGAGGGAGCTTAGGCCTATTATTCCTATAGTTTCTATTGCCATAGGCTAGAAAACTTTAGGAGCTATGAACATGCTTCTCACAATCACTTCTCTGCAATGTGCAGTCAGTAAACTTCCAGTAGTAGCTTGACTCCAGTTGTACCTTGAAAGTGGCATAGGAATCTGAACAAGGGTTGGAACAACCAAACTGTGCTTGTGTTATCTCATCCAGTCGTTTACTATCAGACACCTCAGAATGCAAGGTGGTATTTTATTAGCTAGCTAGCTAATACATAGTTATGAATGTATCAGTCAAATTAAAAAAATTATCATCATCATCATAATAGTATACAATGATAATAATAATAACAACAACACAAAAATAATTAATAAAGCTTTCAGTTGATAAAACATAATGTATTACACTGATGAGGTAAGTCCTGCATGTAAACTAGTATTCACTGGGAGAGGTCCCAGTCCCTGTGCATAAAAAATGTGAAGCTCATGAATAGTGATGATATCATAATGGTGAGGCTAAGTGTGTTAATAGCTGATTAGACTGGAAAATTTTAACTTAGTCTTGAACACATTACACACATATATTTTTAAAAATAGCTATTGATTGCCACACACAAAATGTTCAGATGGACTACATGCATGAGCTTTTACAGCAGAATTGGTGTACAATACTAATCACTTCCTCTTAGTTTTAGATTCTGTGCTAATCTGGGAGGTTATATTTTAAGTTGTGTGTAATAATAGTGGATCTGTAATGCCACAAGGATGTGATGAAAAGGGAGTGTCAGTAGCTATGTGGAATCTATTCAATGCAGCTCATGAGAATGCCTATGGTGGAACTCTGTGCTTAAAATGCCTATATTGGTTCTGAACATTTATATTCAAAGCAATGTTTTTCTTTTTTTGTGGTCAGTTTAGATGATTTGTTTTTGCTTGATGCATGGAAAGCATTTTGTTTGTATCTCTACTAGTGTAATGCACACAATGTCTACTCCTATATAATGGTCCATAGCTACAGCTCCACATGTCGCATGTACATTATAAAGTTCCAGAAGTATAGCTACCATCTGTATTAGTTGGTGCATAGCTACATATTATGTCTCACACATCCACATGTGGTACCACACAGCCAGCTCCTGTTGGAAGTTGTACAGTGGTCCCTCTCTTGAGAGACCCCTCTGACCAACGACCACTCCATTTATAAGACCAGTTTTACCTGCACTGACATCGTCTGCAGTCTTTCTCACCTCTGTCCAGCGACTACCCCGCTAACGTGACCAACGACGCTTAAATTAGCGACCATTTGCTGACACCAGCAATTTTTCTGACCTTCTGCGCAAACGCAATACAGTAGACCCTCGCATATCGGGCCTCAATTGTAGCAGTCCAACTGCTGTCTTTGTCTCCCAATCTAGGTCTAGCACTTCTGAGGCTGCTCTGTGGGTGGTAAGTTGTACTGGTAACTTCATAACAGCTGATCTGTAGTTACAATTGGCGGAGCATAGCTCCAGTCCAGACCAGAGCAGCAACTTTTACTGAATTATAGGCTATTATATGTTTAACAAATGCTTGCTGTGGTAAAAAATGGAAGAACTTTTAGGTCTGTGTCATAACTAGTCAAAGGCCAGAATAACTGATCCACCAGAGGTCATCTAATTCATCACTCTGTTTCTTGCACTAAGCAAGTGACAGCAGGAGAGTACCCACATCAACACTACTGTTGAAGCAGATAGAGATTTAGCTGTCATCAAGAGAAATGCAAGTTTAAATGACTTTAAAATCATTCATTATTAATAATTTCATTCACATAAATCATTAAAAAAGCCATGGCACATTTAAGTGACCTTCAAGACTTTGCCTTTGGACAAGAAAATTCTGAGCTGCTTGAATGCATTACTAAAAGCAAAGACATTGTTGCACGAATGATATGTGATACTAGAAACATGAAGCAAACTAAACTTACTGATTATTTACATCCATTGCAATTTTCAATGGTTAATACTGATTTCTGTTAATTGTTAATGTTAACCAGATGAATTCTTAAATAATATAACAAATTGGTAATTAACGGTACAATTCTCTGGCATGACTATGAGTAGAATTTTCTGCCCCCCCTGACGAAAGACCACTCCTCTTGAAAGACCACTTAATCTGTAACATAGGGTGGTCTCTCAAGAGAGGGACCACTGTATTGGTGTCCAGGCTGATTGTATCCAAGACATGTAAATAACCAGACCACCAAGGCACAGTGATGATGCGTAATAGCACATGTCGTGTATCTCAGAGTAAGTACTGAGTAGAAACATTGTAGTTTTTCATACATATTTGTCACAAAGATTTGAAAAAATAAATAAATCAGTTCTGGCAAGTTTAGTAAAATGACAATGCTTGATGTGCTGTCTTTCACCCAATCTCTGGATTCTGTTGGACGTACACTCTTCATCAAAGTCCTTTACTTCTCTTATTCTGCTACATAGTGTGCCGGCCTCTCAAATTTCTGTTAGATGAAGAAAAAATAAAAAAAATAAAACTATCATTCTAATTCTATGAAAACAAGAGTTTGATAGCAAACCAAGAAACTTAAGTATCACAATTGTGGGGATGGATGCTGAAGGGGGGTCAAGCTATCCACACCCAAGTTAGTAGTACTGCCACCAGGATCCTGAGCTACCTACACTGTACTGCACACTGCTCACAAGCTATAACTAGACCCTCAGACAGAGTAAGTCACACTGCAGGTTTGCTTAATGTACATCAGGATCTGAATGAAACCAAGGGTTTTTTTTTTTATACATTCACCTCCCATGGGTGAAACACAATTAGAAAATATGCAATGAGTGTGTGTGACACGCACGGTCATACTCAGATTAAAAGTGCACAAAAGTGGAACACACTGACATAGATACACACATACAAATGAACATCAGAAGAATATGTCTGTTTATTGTTATGTTAGGTGTGGTTGCTAGGAGATGGTCCCACAACAATCATTACACCAACAACTTTAATTCTGATAAATCATATCAGCCAAATCACATAAAAGATAGTATAAAATGAAGGAAAATGAAAAATAAGGAAATCAACAAAGGAATATTGCAGCCATTCTGCATTGTGCTAACCCATGTCTTGACAGTTATTAGCTTTAAAATAAATGTTGTCATTATTACTACTATTATTATCATTATTATTGGCGAGCGAGCATAGCGAGGTCATAGGGGTAACACAATTGAAAATATAGGATGTTTATTGGCGAGCGAGCGAGACAGTATTAGGGGTGGATAATGCAAAATCGGGTATATGTTATATGTATATATGTATGGATGGTACGTATGCCCTTTAAAAGCGCGTGCGGGGAAATTTTTTCTCCAAAAAACACGGCTTTTTAGGCTTAACCCCAGTTTATTCTGAAACTACAGCATTAAGCAAGCCTTACTTTATACTTAAGCGCAGAAGTGTGAGAAAATTCCTGCTAAAACGCTTGCTCTTCAAGAAGCAAAAAGTTGATTTGACCGGTTACTATGGCATTGAAGACCCTTTTCCAGACTTAATTTCAAAACTTCGCCGTTTTAATGAAGTTTAATGCATTCATTAAACGGAGTTAACGGGAAAGCAAGGAGCAAGCAGGTAAAGCGTCTCCGGCGCAACTAATCCGCCCGGTCGAGCTAGCGCAGGCGCGCATAGAAATAAATGGGCGGGGCGCCCGCGTGGACAGCATCAGTTGAGACTTTGCAGCGAAAAAGCAGCGTGACGAGTTGATTGTGTTAGAGAAATGGCGACCGAACGAGAACTGAGCGAAGAAGCGCTAAAGGCGATAGTGGACGGCGTGACTGCCAAACTCCGTGAGACCTTGCAGCGAGCACGGCAGGGCGTAGGTCGGGTGGTGAACCCAGCGCTTCGGACGAGACGCCGGCGGGCGACGCCGGCGACTCTCGAACTCCGCTGGACACGGCGGAGCCACTGAGAGGTGAGGAATAAGATAAGCACGGATAAAATTAGGCTACACCATTCTCCCTCCATCTGCTAGGATGACAAAGGCCCAGAGCAAAAAGGGCAACTAAGTACAAAGGTCCGGAGCAAAGGGCGATTATGTACAAGGGCCCAGAGCAAACAGGGCATTTAAGTGCAAAGGCCCAGAGCAAAAGGCAAGAGCAAACCAGAGAAAAGGGGCAAGCCATGATAAAAGGGCATGTGCAAAGGCCCAGAAAAAAGAAAGGACGAAGGCTCAGAGAAAAGGGACAGCTGAAAAAGCTGAGAGCAAAAAGGGGGCAAGTATGTACCCTAGAGAAAGGAGCCGGTGTTGGCGCACAATGGAGGGGACGTGCAAATAAAAATAAAATAGTTACGCGCCATGGTTATTTTGCTGCAGGTGCAGAGGGCAGGTCCATGATGAGTGGAGCATAGGTGCCAACTATCCAGAATCTATTTCAGGGACAAAAACCACACCCTGGCCACACCCAAATAACACACCCACAATGACATAATTTTTAATGACATCATCTATGCAAAAGTTTAAAATTACAATAGCTGTTCTTCTTCTTTACCATTAACAGGAGAGGCCTTCACAGCTAAAGAAGTTGCCTTCTTGCATTTGGTGAGGAGATTTTCACTAAACTTGATGCTGTAATAGTCACTGTTAGGATCTACTGTAAAAGACTAACCTTTTGAACTTCTACCTATTCCTTGAAAATTTTCTATCCACTTTCTATCAAAGTGACACAGCCTTTTCAATTTCTGCTTTTTTGGTGGAGGAAGACCTTCTTCAGACATGACTAGTTCAAACTAGTGTGTATATGATGAGTAACTGAAGTCAAGTCACGTGATTGAAGTGTGATTGTATTATTGTTTTGTGCATGTCATTATGACTCATGTATATCAGGCACATGCAAATAAAAGCGAGCTACAGCAAAATGCTGTAGCAGCTAGCTTTAGCTTTTTACTTGTGGCATGTTTATAGTTAGTGTGGTTACTAGTAGCTTTGATTAGGTCTAGACAGCCAGCTGGCTAACACAGCTATAAGTACATACCCAAAGGCTTACTACTTCACTAGCCTGCATGCTTCCGGGACAAACCATAGAGCTATTGTGCACTCCTGACAGAGTGATAAATCCGGGACTGTCCCTGATGATCCAGGACAGTTGGCACCTATGGTGGAGGACACTCAGCAGAGGAGCTGGTAGCATTTGGTTCAGCCCACCAAATAGCAGGCTTGAACCAACCAAGAGCTGTGGTTAACACTTGTACATATTGCATCACATTCTTATCATGTCCCCCCCTCTTTCCACTTCCTGCACATGCTCAGTACTTTTTTTCCCGATCTTTCTTGTTTTTCATGGTGACTTTGGTGCCTCCTAACCCATGGTTGTATCATCTGCCATCCTATGCTGTATATTCCTTTACTAAGTTAATTAATATTTATTTTAGTCAATACTTGACTCATTTACTTTAACTAGCTTAGTACCCTATCTCTGCCCAACGTCTAAGTCTGGTCTACTCATTAAGACTTGGTCCTTCGAGAATCCCCAACAGCACACCCAAATCTATGGTGTTGCGGCCTACAATTGAACTCATTGATTGGCTGTAACATTTTCTGGTCCTTCGAGCCGGATCTTCCGCTTATGGACATTACTCAACTACTACTCCCCCAAGTTATCGTTCGAATCGACCCTCGTTCTACATCATATCAACCTCCGTTCCTCGTCCCATCAACCTTCGCTCTTTGTTAAGTCTTCTCATTTGTGGATTACATTTCCAGCATGAGTGACACTTCAGAAACGACCCCTCCTGCATTCACTGAAGAAGAGCTCCTGACTAGAGCTCACCGAAGCCGTGGAGGTGTGAAGGCTTCCTGCACTACCCTTCGGAAGAACTTTGAAAGACTCAAATCTAAAGGTGCAAATCTTGTCACACCAGAGGAAGTTGAGCGATTCATCAAGCAACTCAATCAAATTGACTGCAACTTCGACAAAGTTCAAGAAGAAGTCATTCTCTACTCTCCACTTGTAGATGGAGAGATTCCTGTGAAGGAATCTGATTATGCAGACACCTTCAAGGAGCAAGTGGAAGAGCTGAACTTTGACCTGAGTAAGCTCCTCCTACTGACACAGGCCTGCCGTAACGCTAGTCGCTTTGAAGTAGCCTTCAACACGTGGAAGGATCAGTCAGAGGAAGATTGGAGAAAGCGGTCCTCCATCTACTCCTCTCTCAAAACCCACTTCGAAGAGTTCTGCACTGCCATGCAGGATGCTGCTGCCAGAGAGAGTGCTGACCTTTTACGACTTCTCGACACATCAACCCCTATCATGACCAAAATTGAAATGGCCATGGAGTCAGGAAGTCCCATGCCTGCTGCTACAGCTCCCTCAACTAGTGGGTTAGTTGTCTCTGCACCTATGAGACCTCCTACAGTTCCACTCCCAACATTTGATGGCGATCCTATGAAGTGGCCCACCTTCTTTCAAGCCTTTCAGGCAGGACTGAAGAAATATCGTGTGGAGGATGAAGCTGACAAGGCCTTCTACCTAGCTGGGGCCATCCGAGGTAAAGAAGCCAAGAGAGTCATCGAGGCAGAAGTTAAGGATGGATCTTACGACCTCATTCTGAAGAAGCTGCTCGCAGAATATGATGACAAACGTCTATACTTCAGGAAATTAATTGAATCTCTTAGAATTGATAAGGAAGGAGATACTCCCATGGACACGCTCGAACGTTGGAAGTCTAAATTCATGGGAACTGTCAGGCGACTTCAGAATGATCCACACTTCACAGCAGAACAGATTATTGTTGCCTATGGTGAGCTTCAAATGGGCCCAACACTCTTCAAAGAGTGGTCCAGATTCACAGCTCAGATGACCTCTGTGCCTCACCTAAAGGAGCTGGAAGCATTCACTAAAGATTGTAAACGGATCTTCGATGCTGCTCCTGGTCAAGTCAAGTCTACAGTAGTCAAGCCTCAGTCGTTCAAACATCAGTCATCTACCTCAACCGCCGGTCAAAAGAAGCTGAAGCCTGTTTTGGTGACTCATCATCAGACTCAGCAAGAATCTGTCAAATCATGCTGCATTTGTAAACAACCCTATCACCCTATGAGACAATGCCCAGCATTCCTCAAAATGAATCCAGACACCCGTATCAAGAAGGTGAGAGAACTTGGTTGTTGTTCTAATTGTCTTGCTACTTCTTATACAACTGACAGTTGCTACAGTAAGCACTCATGTTGGACCTGCCACAAACGACATCACACCCTCTTGCATAGCAAGAAAGATGATCCATCGGCTGCTTCCAAGAAAAACAATCAATCAACGTCCTCCAACCCTACTTCTACTGAAGCAATGACAGATCCAGCTGCCACTGATGACAACCCTATCACACCCGCACCAGTCAACAAACTTCAAGATCAGTCCATTCCACCACCAGGTGAAGGCTCCTTCATGCCAACAGTGGTGGTCCGAATCGCTGGCCGGAGAGACAAGATTATTAGAGGATTTGTGGACACTGGTTCCAGCATTTCTTGTATTAGCAGCAGAGTGGTAAATGCTATTTGCGCCAAGAAGGAGCATCACATAGTGAAGTTCGCCCCATTCTCTCCAGACAATGACGTCTCCCAAATCCATACCTCAAGGATTGCTGTCAAGGTGAAGATCCAGTCTCTGTATAACAAAGAATCGGTGATCGAAGCCTATTTGTCCGTAGTGGATCGTGTTGCTGGTATCCTGCCTGTCACATACCTGCAAGGTGCGAAGGAGTCCCTCCTCGAACAGTTCCCCCAGCTTGAGTTCGCCGATGAGGACTTTGACAGGCCTGGTAGTGTAGATCTACTAATCGGTAACGATATCTTACATCATTATCTAATCAATGCATCTGTGTTACACAAGGTTGGGAGTCTTGTAGCTCAGGAGACCTGCCTGGGATGCCTTGTCTCTGGAACCATTTCCTCATCTGAGAGCAGAGACTACCCTGCCTGCCATGTGTCCTTCCTCCCTCAAGCACCACTACCTGACATCTCAAGTTTTTGGGAAATGGAGGAGATTCCAACTATGAAGACACAATCAGAGGATGATGCCTCATCCTTGAAGCATTTCTCCTCAACTCATAGACGTCTACCTGATGGTGGGTACTCTGTCGCTCTTCTCCGAAGACCAGACACACCTCTGCTTGGAGATTCCAGACAACAGGCGGTCAGACGTTTACACTCCAACAGTAAGGCTCTGATACGTAAGGGAACTTTACCTCAATTCCAACAATGCATTGATGAATACTTTAAACTTAACCACGCTGAGTTAGTACCCACCCCCTGCAGATCTCCAGAAACCATGCCATGAGACATTCTATCTACCTATGCATGGAGTGGTGAAGGAGTCCTCAACCACTACTAAGTTGAGGGTGGTCTTCGACGGCTCTGCGAGGACCTCAACCGGTGTCTCTCTCAATGACATACTCATTTCTGGACCGTGCTCCTACCCAGCGATCCCGGACATCCTACTGAAGTTCCGACGCCATCGGATAGGGTTCACAGCTGACATTGAGAAGATGTTCAGGATGATCACTCTTCAACCCCAGGAACGAGACTTCCATCGGTTTGTCTATCAGACCTCTCCTGACACTCCAGTGATGGACGCTAGGATGACACGACTCACATTCGGCATTAATTGCTCGCCATTTTTGGCCACAGCTGTACTTCATCAACTAGCCCGAGACTATGGCCAAGATCACCCATCAGCAGCTGCCATTGTCGCTGAGGAGTTTTATGTTGATGACCTGCTGTCTGGAGCCGACACACCAGAACAGGCACAACATCTGCAACAAGAACTCTGCACACTTCTTAGTAAAGGGAAGATGGTGCTGAGAAAATGGAGAACGAACTCGCAGCAACTCAGAGACTCCATTCCTGCAGAGATAAGAGAAGACAGTGATTGCTCTCAGCACATACCCTCTCTGGCACCCAAAGCCTTAGGTGTGCACTGGTCAGCTACTTCGGATCAACTGCACATCTCAACTCCTGTTATCTCCTCCACTGAGAATGTCACTAAGAGGACTATTTCCTCTGGTCTCACCCAAGTCTTCGATGTCCTGGGTCTCTTTTCTCCAGTTCTGCTCAAAGCCAAATCTCTCTTCCAACGTTTATGGATAAAGGGTTCTTCTTGGGACGACCCTGTTCCTGACGACATTAGGAAGGAGTGGCTGCAATGGACTGAACAACTCCCAGCTATCTCTTCACATCCAATCCAACGTTGCTACTTTCTCTCAACCAAGTCTGTGGAGTCAACCCAGCTCCATGGATTCAGTGATGCTAGTCAGCATGGCTACGCAGGAGCAGTCTATCTCAGAATGACTTACACTGATGGGTCCATCGACTCTGTGCTCCTCTATGCCAGGACTAAGGTAGCCCCTGTCAAGGTCTTGACAATTCCACGACTGGAACTCTCAGGAGCATTGCTCTTAGCCAAAGCTATGGAGTATGTGGCGAGCATTCTCAAGATGAACCTGAAAGACGCCATCGCCTGGACGGACTCAAGCATTGTCTTCCATTGGCTGGACACCCAACCAGTTCGGCTGAAAGTATTTGAGGGAAACAGAGTAGCACAGATTACTGCTATCCTTCCATCGGCACAGTGGAGACACGTGGCTTCCAAATCAAACCCAGCAGATTTGGCATCTCGAGGCCTTCTCCCAGTAGACCTCATCGCAAGCACTCTATGGTGGAAGGGTCCTGAGTGGCTCTCTCAACCCTGTCAATCTTGGCCCCCTTCCAAGGTCAAAGTGCCCAAGGTTTTACCGGGACTTCGCTCCAAACCTATTGTATCCGTCTCCCTGCAACAAGAGTTTTGTGAAGGTTATGTCTCTTATAGACACATGCTGAGAATTGTCGGATGGATTCTTCGGTTCTACCGCAACCTGAACAAATGGCCTGGAGAGAGGAAACTTTGTCCTTATCTGGATGCTATGGATATCTGCCAAGCTGAAATCAGAGTCATTCATCAACACCAGATGACCTACTTCATGGCGGACATTCACTCTGTCAAGAAGGGACACACCCTGGAAAAGGGTAGCAGAATCTGACACTTGCTGCCAAAACTGAACAGCTCAAACTTGTTGGTAGTTGGTGGTCGACTTGGACATGCAGATCTCCCAATCTTGCAGAAGCACCCCTATATCTTGTATGGTCGTTCTCACCTTTCTCACATCATTATCTTCGACCTCCATCTAGAGAACAGACATGCAGGACCATCTACCTTGATTGGCATTGTATCTGCTAAATTCTACATGGTGGGAATGAGGCAAGCTGTCAGGTCTACCACTCGCTCTTGCATCCTATGCAGGAAATTGTATGCTCGAACCATGCACCAGCAACTGGGTCAGCTACCACAGGAAAGAGTTACTCCAGTACATCCATTTTACTCCGTGGGAATAGATTTGCTGGTCCCTTTCTCACCAAGAGAGGCAATCCAAGACGTCCCACCATGGTGAAGACATACATTTGTCTATTTATTTGCATGGCCACGAAATGTGTCCATGTTGAGGCTGTAACAGACCTGTCAGCAGCTACCTTTCTCTCTGCCTTGAAGAAGTTCATTGCCTTTAGAAATCTACCACAGATTATTGTAACCGATAATGGTTCCAACTTCGTCTCTGTGGATCTTGAGTTGAAGGCCTTCTATGCTGCACTGAATGATGACAGAACTAGTCAGGCCATCTCTCACTACTTGGCGGACAAGCAAGTTCGGTGGAAAAGAATCCCTCCTCGTTCTCCAAACTTTGGTGGCATTTGGGAATCGTCTGTCAAAGCTGCCAAAAGGCTACTCTACAGTATTTCTGGAAACACCCGCTACACCTTTGAAGAATTTACCTTTGTGCTAGCAGAGGTTCAGTCCATCTTGAATAGCCGTCCACTTGTTCCATTAGAGGCACCCGCTGAAGATGGAAGTGAGGCACTCACCCCTTCACACTTCCTCACTGGGCGAGCTCATCACACTCTTCCTACCAATTTTTCCATTACGAAGTCCAATTCTTCAGCAAGACGTTGGAATCTCATTCAACGAATCACAGACCAGTTTTGGACTCAGTGGAAACGTTCTTATCTTCTACACATGCAAAGATCTAACAAATGGACTGTACCCACTGATAATCTGAAGGTTGGAGATATCGTCCTGTGCAAGGACTTGGAAGAGTTTGCCACCCGTACCTGGCCATTGGGAAGAATAACTGAAGTTCACCCTGGCGCAGATGGCAAAGTGAGAGTAGTTACTTTGAGATGTCGTGGCAAAACCTACAAGCGACCTGCTAACAAGATTGTACTAATCTTACCGGAGCAAGAGAAGAGTTCTCCAGCTCATACCACCTCATCACAGACATCTACTACATCGTCTACATGTCTACCATCACCATCAGACTCCTAAGTGTCTTCCTTCTCGGGGGGCAATATGGTTCAGCCCACCAAATAGCAGGCTTGAACCAACCAAGAACTGTGGTTAACACTTGTACATATTGCATCACATCCTTATCATGTCCCCCCCCTCTCCACTTCCTGCACATGCTCAGTACTTTTTTCCTGATCTTTCTTGTTTTTCATGGTGACTTTGGTGCCTCCTAACCCATGGTTGTATCATCTGCCATCCTATGCTGTATATTCCTTTACTAAGTTAATTAATATTTATTTTAGTCAATACTTGACTCATTTACTTTAACTAGCTTAGTACCCTATCTCTGCCCAACGTCTAAGTCTGGTCTACTCATTAAGACTTGGTCCTTCGAGAAACCCCAACAGCACACCCAAATCTATGGTGTTGCGGCCTACAATTGAACTCATTGATTGGCTGTAACAGCATTGGGCCTGCTAGCCTTCTCCAGCTAGGGAACCAGGGCCAGAGCAGTCATGGGGGAGGTACTGCGGAGCCCCCATGCCCAGCAGTCGCTGGTACAACTAGGGACAGGCCTGCCACAGAGGCTTGTGGATAGAATACATGAGTACATCAAATTCATGGAGCTCCCGCCAGCTCGTGGAAAGCCGGTGAACCAGGATGTGGGTGGCCACATTGTGGTATTGCAGGCAGCAGAGCTGACAAACACACGAAAAATCATACCAGATTTGGGAACGTGGATGCAGGACCACCCGGAGAGGGCAGCAGAGTTGATGGCCTATCAGTCCATCATTGCTAAGGCCAGTAGCCGGTTACAAGTGGCCCTCTTGAATAATATATGACTCGAGTTTTTGGCAGGAAATGTCAGGCGTCACAGGGGCATCCTGGGCAAAGGTGGACCCAAGCACTTATTCCCTGTGTTTCACGGGACAGGCAACAGGAGCTGAGAACTGGTGTCCAAACTGCCACACAGTTGAGCACACACAGCAGACTTGCCCCATAGGGCCAAGAAAGCGTCAGCGAACCTCAACGTGGAGTTCGACAACACGCCAGTCAGCGGGAAAGTCCGCCGAAGTGTGCCGTCGGTATAACAGATTCGCAGGAGACTGCAAGTTCGGAAGAGATTGCCGGTACAAGCATGCCTGCAGTGCCTGTGGTGATCCTCACCCGATTAGCAAATGCAAGGCAGGCGGCAAGTCGCAAGCAGAGGGCCACCCAGTCTGACGGACCCAAGTGAGCACAAAACCAGGACAACTGTAGCAAGCAATGACTTATACAATGATGTTATAACGGTGTATAGTGCGTATATTATAGTGAGTTGATATTGAATTTAAAAAAAGAAAAAGAAAAAAAGAGAGAGATGGGAAAGAAGCATAAGGGGACTAATCTAGCACACGAGGGGTGTCTGTAATTCGGCATGCATAAGTTCTAGTACTTAGCGGCAGGTAATGGGGGCCAGCAATAATTTCTAATTCCATCTTTCCTTTTCCCTCCTCTTCTTTCCTTCCCTCCTCTAGACACACCCTACAAATACACCAAGCAACTGCTGGAATAGGGGATTTGCATGATGACATCACGTAACATCCTACCACGCCCACTGATGGTATCACTGCACACCGTGTCCCATTGAAAATGTATTAGTTTTGCTGACCGCTTGGTCTATTTTTTGCTGTAGCACCAGCGCCAGGCTGCACAGAGCTTCCAAATTACAGGAATAGCTTTATTATGAAATTTACTAAGTGCTGATAGCAAAAGTTTAGGATTTTCAGCCCTGGCTATTGGAATTCCTGGGAGTGAAATTTGGTGATGGTTATCTAACCACCCTACTTCTTCTTGGAACTCATCTTGGAAACTGAGACAGCTGATTTTTCTCAGAATTCTATAGCCTGGTGGTGGCCTGCTTCTTAGAAGCTGATTGTGGTGAAGATACTAATTTCTCTGGAGGGATTGGTGAGTCTTAAAAGAGAAGTTAGAAAAAGAGATTGCTTTGTTCCCTGAATGCTAAGATAACAGAAGAAAGAACAACATGGTGATCATTTCATAACTTTCCTAAGGATAAACTGATGAGAAAGAAATGATTAATTTCTAAAAAAGATAGGATTTGTATCATCAGCTGTTTTGCTCCACAATGTGGAAGAACTCTTGAATATCTTTGTGGAGGATATTGTAACAAAAAGCATTGCTACAGGGACGGCAGTGGAGAATTGGCAAGCCTACAATTAATATTGCCTCTTATTACTGATCAAGTTTACTTTATTTAGATTGAGTATGTTTTTATGTTTATTTTAATTATCTTTCTCCCCTTAGTTCAATATGTATTCATTTTCTTTGATTGTTTAGTTACAATTTAACCACAGTGTAAAACATGAAAGCAATAGTTCTGCAGGACATTAATGTCCGTGCATTAACTACCTAAAATAACTCACCTACTGTGGAGTTAAGTAATGCCATTAGCTAGCTACCTGTTGAAGAGGTAAAAAAATGGTGAAGGGACATATAAATTCTAGTTAAAAACTAGCAAACAGAACATTATTACTGATACAGTCCATAGATATACAACAGTCCCACACGCTTTGTGAGAAAATGTATTACTGCGGGTGATAATGATGATGATCATGATAAAATACTATGAAGTGAATCAATTGGTGGACTAAGAGAAAATCCTGTTAATGCTAATTCAATGTCCAAACTTCTGATAGCTAGTAATGGAGTTAGCAAAATTGTGGTAAATATTTTTTCTTGTTTTTCGTTTATACCTTGATTCTCAAAGATAAATATCTGGATCTATATAATATTATATTCAATTTAGGAAGTATGTCTTAGACCTCTTTACTTTGTCACAGGTCACAGTATCGCGAGGCTGTTGTTTAGCTACATTACCATTTTGCTCACCTTTCTTTTAAGTTGCCAATATTTGCTAGCAAATACATACCTTTTATCTATCTCAACTTTACAACATGAAGCTGACTAAGAGCAAGATGTTCAACTATAGCTACTTGCTTTTATAAATGGTATTTCTGCCAGAGTCTGAGTCTGTCAGATGGGTGGTTGCATTTATGTCTCCTGACTAGTTTATGGAGATGATAACTTCACCACAATCAGGTTACTTCTAAGAAAATCCACAGCACAATAGGCAGGCCACCACCAGGCTATAGAATTCTGAGAAAAATCAGCTGTCTCAGTTTCCAAGATGAGTTCCAAGAAGAAGTAGGGTGGTTAGATAACCATCACCAAATTTCACTCCCAGGAATTCCAATAGCCAGGGCTGAAAATCCTAAACTTTTGCTATCAGCACTTAGTAAATTTCATAATAAAGCTATTCCTGTAATTTGGAAACTCTGTGCAGCCTGGCGCTGGTGCTACAGCAAAAGCGGTCAGCAAAACTAATACATTTTCAATGGGACACGGTGTGCAGTGATACCATCAGTGGGCGTGGTAGGATGTTACGTGATGTCATCATGCAAATCCCCTATTAGAGGCAAGGCGAAATGAGATGGGTGAAGAGTCGTTACCACCTAAGTTGAAAGTAATTATCACCCCATTAGAGAGTGCTAAGTGGGCCCAGCTACTATCAGGTTACCCAGACATAGAGTTCATGAACTATGTGCTAAGAGGCCTGAAACACGGCTTCCGAATTGGTTGACGGCCATGTTTATTCACCACCACATCACAGTGAAGGAACTGGCGCCCATAGTAGTCTCTCCCTTAGTGTGGGGGAGCTCATGGAGCGGAAAAACGGTACTGTCGAGGTGCGATAATGCTGTTGTAGTCGCTATCATCAACTCAGGGTCCTCAAAAAATCCGACAGTAATGAACCTGCTGCGATGCCAGGCGTACCTATGTGCTACAAAAGAATTCAGGATATATGCTACACACATTAGTGGGGTCCGCAACACATTGGCCAACGCACTTTCCAGAAATAACCTGCCCCTGTTTCTCTCACATTACCCTCAGGCAAACCAGGAGGCCACCCACATTCCTGCGGAAGTTCTGGACGCCGTAATGCTGCAAGAGCCAGATTGGACTGCCAAGAACTGGATAGCCAGGTGGAATTCTACCTGGACCACGCTCTAGCACCTACTACGAAGAGGACATATGGTTCGGCAAAGAAACGTTACATTTTGTTTAGTCACTCACATAACATACCACCTTTTCCAACCTCAGAACCTGTATTGTGTCGTTTTGTTGCACATTTGGCCAATAGCTCGTTAAAACATACATCAATTAAGTGTTACTTAGCAGCGGTCCGCCATCTCCAGATAGAGCTAGGCCAGGGTGATCCGGACATGGCATCCATGGCAAAGTTGGAGTTGGTCATTAGAGGGGTGAAGAGAGTTCAAGCCAAAAAGCTCCAGCCACGCAGTCGCTGGCCAATCACAATTGACCTGTTGAGGACACTCCATTCCAGCTGGTCAAGCCCACCAAGAACGAGAGACAAAATCATGCTGTGGGCGGCGGCATCCCTGTGCTTCTTCGGGTTTTTAAGGTCAGGAGAGATCACGGTACCATCAGACGCTGCGTTCGACGAAGGAACCCACCTCTCCTTCAGGGATGTAACGGTGGACAGACTGGACGACCCATCAATACTGAAGGTCAGATTAAAAGTATCTAAAACTGACCCATTTCGAGTGGGGGTGGATGTATGCGTGGGGCGGTCTGGATGTTCACTCTGCCCGGTGGGGGCAATGTTGGACTACCTAGTAGTCAGGGGCCCCGGGTCAGGTCCACCAGATTTGCGGATGAAAAACCCTTGACTCGAGCCAGGCTAGTCGAGCAGGTCAGAGGGGCTTTATCAAGTGCTGGAGTGGACAGTTCGCAGTACTCCGGTCATAGCTTCCGGAGCGGAGCAGCCACGACAACAGCACAACATGGCATCAGTGACGCCACCATAAAGACATTGGGCAGGTGGAAGAGCAACGCCTACCACCTATATATTAAAACGCCGAGAGAACAGTTGGCGGCAATGACAAAGAAACTGGCCAAGAAGGCATAAAACCGTTGAACTGCTCCAGTCCTCTATTCCTTCTGTATCATTTGTGCTGTATCATACTGTTTAAGGTCATATGTGACCGTCTATGGGAAAACCGGGCACAATGCGGCGTGCGTAAATATCGAGAAAAGATCGATCGATTTCTTAAAAATGTATTGTTTCAAGCGGACGGAAGGGAACGGTTAGGTCTATTATATCGGGAACGACTTAAGCTACGACAATAAAACTTGGAGAGCTCAATATCTGGACGCCGACAACTCCGTAAGTGCAAAAAAAATTTTTTTCGAAGGGTGCCGCGTTGTGCCTGGTTTTCCTATAGACGGTCACATATTATAAAAAAATAAAATAAAAAAAGATTAATAAGAGGTGACTATTAGGTGGTAGTTCGTAGGAGAAGGCGAGGAAGAGAGGGTTATAGGTATGATTGGGCTGAGTTTGGAGTGTGAAAATAAGCGCCATATGGTGCTAATTGGTGCTAATTGGTAATTAGTACCCACTCATACCTTAGCATAATTAAAAAGAAAATACCTCCTTGCCCTCGCCTCCAAACAAATCCACTAATATGAGACATTGCGAACAACGTTAATGGGGGGATACGGAGTGCCGATTGTTGGTTGTCAAGAGCCATTGGTAGTCAGAATGCCATAGTATTAATGCTAAGGAAGCTACTACTTCTCGAGGGAAGCTGAGGTAAGTACGCAATTCCATATTTGTTAGCTAAATATGCAAAAATAACTCTGGCCTTTCTTTTTTGTAGCTAAGAGCTTGTCAATAGTGACTGGTAAATTCAAATAGTCAGATTGGCTCAAATTTGGTACTACTACAAAAGTTACCACTGCTCAAGAAAATGAGGTAAGAAAGTAATTTTGTATTTGTGTGCTAAAATTGATGTCTTTTGTATTTGTAGCTGAGAGCTTGTTATCAAGAATTCACTATAATTCAGATAGTCAAAGTAACTTAAATTTGATACTACAGAAGTAATCAATACTCAGGAAATTGAGGTAAGTAGTAATTCCATATTTGTTGGCTAAAATTACAAATAATAACATCATAGCTGAGAGCTTGTTCAAGAGTTACTGGTAATTGAGATTATCAGAATGGCAGATGTTTGATACTACAAAAGTTAACAAATCAGGTAGGAGAGTGATTTTGTATTTGTTTGCTGAAATAAAAATATTATAGTGTTTGCATGAACTAAGCTAAAACATAGTAACAATACTTATTTTTATGTTACCTAACTATCAGGCTCGCTCGCCATTTGTGCTCAAGCACACCACTAGTATAATATATATATATATATATGTTTGGGCGTACGTATGTCACTTTTGTACTTTGACCCTGGCATTTTTGTGCTGGTTTGGTGGTCGACCTAGTCCCAAACTGCACTAAATGGAATTCTCTGGTTTATCAATCATTACCCGTATCATCCTAGAACTTCAATTGTTTACCTTTTAGAATTCTTCTGTGGGTGCAATTAAAGAAGGAGTCGAAGTTGTGGCAGATGACCTTGGTTTTGGGAATACAGAGGAGGAAGCTGCAAGAGATCATGATACAAATCTGGAGGCTACTCTTCAGCGATGCAAGGAAAGAAACCTAAAGCTGAATGACCGGAAAGTGAGACTCAGACTGAAAGAAGTGCTTTTCATTGGCCATGTGGTGACCTCAGAAGGACTCAGTGTGGATCCAAACAAAGTCCAAGCCATCCTCGATATGCCACCCCCAGAGGATGTGGCAGCAGTGCAACGGTTACTAGGCCTTGCTCAATATCTCAGCAAATTCCTGCCTCATTTAGCAGATTTGAAAAAGCCACTTCGAGAGCTAAACAAGAAGGATGTACCATGGTGTTGGGAAACCTTACAGCAGCAGGCATTACACTGTCTGAAGAAAGCAGTCACAGGCACACCTGTTCTGCGATACTACGATGCCCAAGAAAAACTCACCATCCAATGTGACGCATCACCATCTGGCCTCGGAGCTGCCCTAATGCAGAAGGGTCAGCCTGTGGCATATGCCTCCAGAGCACTAACACCAGTGGAAGCACATTATGCACAGATTGAGAAAGAGCTACTCGTTATAGTGTTTGGGTGTGAACATTTTGAAGCATATACATATGGATGAGATTTGGTCCATATAGAAACCGACCATCAACCACTGGAGTCAATCGTACGGAAACCACTCCACAAGGCTCCTAGCCGGTTACAGCGTATGCTGCTTCGATTACAGAAGTTTTGTCTCAATGTGAAATACAAGAAGGGGAAAGAAATGGTTTGAGCAGACACTCTCAGCCGGGCACCACTTACCAGTGTGAATCAGTGTGACCTTTCACAAGAATTAGAGGAAATGGATCAGACAGTTTCATTAGCGTTGCCTACAGCTCAGATACAACGGATCCAAGATGTTGCGGCAGAAGACCCAATCATGAGTATGCTAAGGGACACGGTGAGGAAAGGCTGGCCATCCACAAAATCAGGAATAGCAGAGAGCTTGTATCCCTATTTTGATGTCAGAGACGAGCTAACATTACAGGACAGCCTAATATTTAAGGGGCAACAACTTGAGATTCCTGCTGCAATGAGGAGGGAAATGATGTCACGCGCACATGCCTCTCACATAGGCATAGAAGGATGCATCAGAAGAGCCCGGGAAACAATGTATTGGCCTCGCATGTCATCAGAGCTAAAAGAATTCATCTCAAAGTGTGATGTTTGTATGGCATATCGTAACACACCTACAAAAGAGCCAATAAGTCAGCATGGATTTGCTGCGTGACCCTGGTCGAAGCTCGGAACAGATCTCTGTGACCATGAAGGCAGAATCCTACTTGTAGTCAGCGATTACTACAGCAACTTCATTGAGGTGGAACACCTCCATCGGGCTACCACTAGTACTGTCAGCAAAGCTCTCAAAGTGATGTTTGCTAGGTATGGGATTCCTGATGTATTGGTCTCGGACAATGGACCACAGTTTGCGTCTGATGAGTTCGCAACATTCGCCCGGAAATGAGGTTTAGAGCATATCATTTCCTCTCCACACTATCCGCAGTCAAACGGGAAGGCAGAAAACGCGGTCAAGACAGTAAAGCGGCTGTTTTCAAAGTGCAAAAAGAACAATAGTTCTGAGTTTATGGCTCTGCTAGACTGGCGGAATACATCCACCGAGGGTTTAGGATCGAGCCCAGCCTAGCGGTTTCTAGGTTGCCGTTGCAAGACTTTCCTTCCCACACACGGGAAGTGATTAGCTCCAGAATACCCTCCGGAAGAGAGTGCTGAAGCAATCAACAGGCAGAAGCAGCATCAACAGCACTACTATGATTGCCACACCAGACCACTGAAACCCTTGGTACCAGGAGACACAGTGAGGATGCGCCCTCCCGGAGAGAAAGTATGGAGTCCAGGAGTGTGTGCAGGATTAGTGGGCCCTTGAAGTTATGTAGTGAAAATGGGTAACAGTACATTTGTACGCAATCGTCGACATCTCATCAAGTCAAAGGATACAAGAGAAGAGGACATGCCTGAAGCGGAGGACAACATTCAGACAAAAAACCCAGAGTCATCCCCACCAGTGGAGAGTGAGACTTTTTCAGAGGAAGCGTCAACTCCCCAACATAATAATACTTCCCGATATGAAGCACCTCCACTAGCACTGGACAAACCACAGAAGCCAAGAATAAATTCAGAACAAGGAACTCCTACATCTACAGACCGGGATCAGCCACGGAGGTCTAATAGGAGTACCCGTGGAAAGCGCCCCGACTATTTGGGTAACCGGAGGTATGACTAGACAGTTGCAACCTAACGTGTGTGGATCTACAATTCCTGTAGTTCAAGTAATTTCATAACAAATTGTCTTTTGTTGTTGTTTTTTGTTTCTTTGTATGAAAGGAAAGATGTGACGATATTACATATGCACAAATCATTAATCATTGTCATTCAAGTCACGTGATTCATGCTAACGGTTCTGTGTGTGTACGTTTGGACTAACGATCTGTACCTTGTCTGTGTGTGTGATCACTATCTGGAAATGAAAGTATATTATAATTGCTGTGAACATTAACTAATCGTTACATATGTCTCTGGACATCTATGGTCCAGTGGTGTGAAAGTGTTGTGCGTTAGAGCTACTAGGGGGGGGGGGGGGGGGAGAGAAGGGGGGAGGAGAATCAGAATCTCCTTCCCCAAGCATCAATTTCTTTTCAAGAAATAACCAAACTCATTACTCAAACAATCTAATAACAACAAATGTGACGTAGCCGGAAAATTTACGACATGATTTTCGATCATTCTGCTTGAAGCCAAATAATTCCATACATTCCTTGGTTATGCCCAAATTTGCCGGTTTTAGCTTATTTCGTGATCTAGGTCTGAAAAAAGCTGTCGCTGTAGTACACACAAATAAAGCTATGATGTAGTAACAGCAAATAAAAGCTATGATGTAGTACATAGCAATAACAGCTATGATGTAGTACATAGCAAATAATAGCTATGATGTAGCATACAGCAAATAATAGCTATGATGTCGCACACAGCAAAATAATAGCTATGATGTAGCACACAGCAAAAATAGCTATGTTGTAGACCTAAGCAAATTAATAGTATGATGTAGTTTACACAGCAAAATTAATAGCTATGAGTAGCACACAGAATAATAGCTATTGATGTAGTACTAGCAAATTAATAGATATGAGGTAAAACGCACACAGCAAATAATAGCTATGATGTAGCAACACCGCAAATAATAGCTATGATGTAGCACACAGCAAATAAAGCTTATGATGTAGTAATAGCAAATAATAGCTATGAGTAGCAACACAGCAAATATACGCTATGATGTAGCACATAGCAAATAATAGCTATGATGTAGTACATAGCAAATAATAGCTATGATGTAGCACACAGCAAATAATAGCTATGATGTAGTACATAGCAAATAATAGCTATGATGTAGTACATAGCAAATAATAGCTATGATGTAGCACACAGCAAATAACAGCTATGATGTAGTACATAGCAAATAACAGCTATGATGTAGTACATAGCAAATAATAGCTATGATGTAGTACACAGCAAATAATAGCTATGATGTAGCACACCTACAGTCCCGCAGTTCTTATCAAAAAACTCATTTCATTGGTTAATCAAATCATGTGACCGATTATAGCGCCGCGCGTGACCAATTATAGCTCCGCGCAAGGGCTAGGGCTAGGGCTAGGGGACCAATCAGAAGAATTCTTTGATAAGAACTGCGGGATGGCTCTAGCACACAGCAAATAACAGCTATGATGTAGTACATAGCAAATAATAGCTATGATGTAGTACACAGCAAATAATAGCTATGATGTAGCACATAGCAAATAATAGCTATGATGTAGCACATAGCAAATAATAGCTATGATGTAGCACACAGCAAATAACAGCTATGATGTAGCACATAGCAAATAATAGCTATGATGTAGTACATAGCAAATAATAGCTATGATGTAGCACACAGCAAATAATAGCTATGATGTAGTACATAGCAAATAACAGCTATGATGTAGCACATAGCAAATAATAGCTATGATGTAGTACATAGCAAATAATAGCTATGATGTAGCACACAGCAAATAATAGCTATGATGTAGTACATAGCAAATAACAGCTATGATGTAGTACATAGCAAATAATAGCTATGATGTAGCACACAGCAAATAATAGCTATGATGTAGTACATAGCAAATAACAGCTATGATGTAGTACATAGCAAATAATAGCTATGATGTAGTACACAGCAAATAATAGCTATGATGTAGCACACAGCAAATAACAGCTATGATGTAGTACATAGCAAATAATAGCTATGATGTAGTACACAGCAAATAATAGCTATGATGTAGCACATAGCAAATAATAGCTATGTTGTGTAAATCCACTAGTGATAATGGATTGCCCTCTGTAGCTGGGTTGTAAGGCCAGCTATGCGCAAAAATAGCTCAGTCAAACTTGATTAAAACTATCTTTAGGAGAAAAAAACAGAGAGGGTGAAATGATACAAGGTTCTAGTTTAAATAGTGGGAAGAGGCAAGGTGAGCATGAGTGGAGAATATACATATATGGAAAAGAAGGGTTTGCATGAACATGTGTATATAACTGTTCCAAAAATTAAATAAATGGCATAATGATACAGAATGAATGGAGAGTAGGGTGACTGTTAATGGATCAATGTTTATTTAGCTGCAGGAGGAGGTGACTAGCAGGTGTGGTGTGAGCAGGGAAATGTAGTGAATAGGTGAGAAGTGGGTAAAGTTTGTGAAGTAATGTGAGGCTTGAACATGCCGCCCGTCGAAAAGGGAGTTTCTTTTCTAAGGTTCTTGGGAGATGAGCCGAACAATCTTCGCTGTAGGTCTCTTGTAGGTCCCTGTCTTAGTCTTTATGGCCACAACTCGCACATGTCCATCTTTGCCAGGATAGATTCTGACTATTTTGCCCATGGGCCAGTGAGAATTGGATACCAATCCATCTTCCTTGATGAGTACGATGTCATCAACCTGCAGATTAGCAGTTGGAGTTCTCCACTTGTTGAAGCGCTGGAGTTGCTGGAGATATTCGGTTGACCATCTGCGCCAGAAGTGCTGACTGATGGCTTGTAGCAGTGACCATCGTCGTAGGAGTGGCAGTTTCTTTGAGGTGAGGTCAATCTCCGGCAGAGCTTGAAGGTTTCGTCCAATCAAGAAATGACCTGGTGTGAGAACATTGATGCCGTCGTCAGAGTGTGATTGGAGAGGGACTAGAGGTCTACTGTTGAGGCAACATTCGACTTGGCATAGCACAGTAGTCAACTCTTCAAAGGTCAGTCGCTGCTCACCAACAACCCTTTTGAGGTGGAATTTAGCACTCTTCACAGCTGCTTCCCAGAGCCCTCCAAAATGAGGGGCTTTTTCAGGAGAGAAATGCCATTCAATTCTTTGGGATGTAGCAAAGCTAGTGATGGCTGTTTGAGTAGTCTTCTCTGACAAGAGGGCATAAATATCCTTCAGAATGTTGTTGGCCCCCACAAAGTTTGACCCGTTGTCGGACTGGAGGTGAGTAGGGCATCCTCTTCGAGCTACAAATCTTTTGAGAGCTGCAAGGAAAGCTTCGCTGGTCAAGTCGGATACCAGTTCTATGTGAACGGCTTTGGTGGAGAAACATACAAACAGACATGCATATGCCTTTAGATATACTGGCCGTCTAGTGTGACCTTTCTTGATGATGAAAGGTCCAGCAAAATCCATTCCAGTGTGGTTGAAGGGAGCAGATGGAGTGACTCTGGATGCAGGTAGTTGTCCCATCATTTGTTGCTGAGTAATTGCAGAGGTTTTGCGGCACGTTATGCAGCTCCTGCATGTGGTCCGAATTAGTCTCCTAGCACCAATGATGTGATAATTGGCTGCAGTAGCTGCCATGAGAAGTGTGGGTCCAGCGTGAAGTAGTGCTAAATGTTTGGTGGTTACGATTAGGCGAGTGAGAAGGTCCTTGCCACTGAGAATTATAGGGTGACGTTGAGATGTGGCAAGGGCTGAGTTCTGGAGTCTGCCACCCATGACAATGAGTCCTCCTGATCTGATAGTGGGAGATAAACTTGCAATGCAACTGGAGGGCTTGAGTGTCTTGCCACTCTGAAGTCTTTGCAACTCAGTGGGGAATGAGCGTCTCTGTGAGCGAGAAATAAGTAGCAACTCGGCTTCTTTGATTTCAGATGCTGTTAGGAAGGGATTAGAACAATGGTTTGGAGATGGTGATGACTGTAGCTTCCTTGTTCGCTCGATAAATCGCAGCATCCATGCGGTGACCCTTACCAGTTTGTCAAAACAACTGAATCGCTCCTCCAAGTCCATGTGTGGAGCGATGTTGACAGGCAGGCATATCGCTTTCACCTCTGGTATGTTGAGAGGAGGTGTCAGAGGTTGGGTTGGTAGTTGTGGCGGATCTGTGAGCAGCCAAGACGGTCCTGTCCACCACAATTGGTGCTGTAGCAGTTCTTGAGGAAACATTCCTCTTGAAGCGCAGTCTGCTGGATTATCTTGGCTGGGCACATGTCTCCAAGCAGTGGGAGGTAACCTCTCCAGGATGTTGGCAACTCTGTTCCCCACAAATGTCTTCAGTCTTCTGGGGTTGCCATCCAGCCAGTAGAGAACAATGGTGGAGTCGCTCCAGGCATAGGTGTTAGAGAGGTTGATGTGGAGTGCGGCTCCTACAGTAGTCAGGAGCTTGGCTAGTAGATGTGCTGCACATAGTTCCAGGCGAGGTATAGAGAGCTGTTTCAGAGGAGCCACCTTTGTCTTGGCAGTGACGAGCGCCATGGTGGGAGGTGCCGCAGCATACGTTGTACGGAGGTATACTACAGCAGCATAGGCATTCTCCGATGCATCAGCAAATCCATGGAGCTCAGTTTGCAGGATCTCCTCCCCCTTTCTAAAATAACATCTAGCAACAGGAAAGTTAATGAAACATGATAGTTCACTACGCCAGATGTGATGACATTCTTGGACCTCTGGAGGTACTTCCTGGTCCCAATCAAGCTTCAATTCCCACAGCCTCTGAAACAGCATCTTCATCTTCACTGTTGCTGGAGCCAGCCATCCCAAGACATCAAAGGTCCGGGCAATGTTAGATATGATGCTTCGTTTGGTGGTAGACTGTTGGGCTGGATCACCTATGGACACAAAAAAGGAGTCAGTTTGAGCATCCCAGTGTATACGTAATGCCTTCGGGTGAGAAGCAGTATCTTGGTTGAGCATTTTTTGCTGAGTAGGCTCATGCAAGTCTGTAGGAATAGTGTCCATCACTTGCTCCGAATTGGACCTCCACTTCCTCAGTTGAAAACCACCTTTGAGTAAGAGTGTTCGAAGTTGATCTTGCAGATTGATGGCTTCCTCTGTGGTCTGAGCACCAGCCAGAAAATCATCAACATAGAACGACTTGCTGACATGAGGGGATGCCAATGGATAGTCAGCACCAAAGTCTGCGGCGACTTGCTGGAGAGTACGAATGGCAGCGAAGGGAGATGCAGCTACTCCAAATGTTACTCGAGTCATTCGGAATTCACTAGGGTCTGTAGAGATGTCTTGGCGCCACAGAAAACGATGAAAATTACGATCTTCTGGAGACAGTTGGATGGCTCGGTACATCTTGCTGATGTCACCAGACAGAGCTATGGGATATGTCCTGAACTTCATGAGGATGTCTGTGATTGGTGGGTATAACGTTGGTCCAACTGCCAGGGTGTCATTGAAGGAATGACCAGATGATGTCTTAGCGGATGCGTCAAATACGACACGTAGCTTGGTTGTGGAGCTGGATTGTTTCACCACGGAATGCATTGGCATATAGTAGACTCGTGAGTCAGGGAGCTTGAGTTCATTGTCAGGAACAGGTTCCGCATGGCCGAGATCCATGTACTCCTTCACTACGTCCTGAAATTGTTGCCACATGCCCTTCTTCAGAAGAGACTGTTCATTCGTCTTGAGACGTCTGAGAGCTTGACTGCGGGATTCCCCCAGGACTGGAGCATCAACTTTCCGAGGCAGAGTCACTTGATACAAACCTTGAGAAAGAAAAACATGGTTAGATACAAAATGTTCTTGAACCACCTTCTCCTCTGAAGTTTGGACTGGAGCTGTGGAGACCTCCTCTGTTTCCCAGAATCTCTTCAGTAGATCGTCAGAGGTTGGAGTTGGACTGACCACATTGACTGATGATGTTGCAGAGTTAGACGTTGATGGGAGTCGCCCCAAGATTGCCCAACCGTACACTGTCTTAATAGCGACTGGCTCAGAAGGAGCTCCTCGTCTGAACTCGGGCATGATGATGTCTTGCAGTGCATCGTTTCCAATTAGGAGGTCGATCTTGCCAGGTTGATCAAACTGTGGATCTGCCAGAGGGAGATTTTGTAGGTATGGCAGATGTCTGAGTGGAGGTGGTGTTTGAGCTGGCATGTTTCCGGTCACCTTGGGGAGTACAAAGACCTTTAGAAATAGAGGTGTGGCATCTTCTGCTGTCGAGAGAAAGACGTGTGATGAATGAGAGCTGCAGGTAGTGACATCACCCACACCAGCCATTCCCAGCTTCTCTGGATGCAAGTGTAGCTGTAGCAGTTGTGCAGCTCTTCTGGTCATAATAGTCAGGTGTGAACCAGTGTCTAGAAAAGCCCTAGCTCGAAGCTTGCGTCCATGAGATGATTCTAGAGTGACCACTGCTGTCATGTGAATAGTGGGATCAAACTTGGTCATGATGGGAGCTGCAGTTACTGAATGCATCTGTTGGGCCTGGTTCCCCTGCGATGAGGCAGCTTGTGCTGGTGAGGATGGACCTGGGGCTTGTGAGGATGCAACTTGTGTTTGTGAGGATGAACCCGGGGCTTGTGAGGAAGCAGCTTGGGCTTGTGGCTCAGTTGGAAGTACTGGAGCAGACTCTCTATGGAGAATGGTGTGGTGGTTTCTGTGACACTTCTTGCAACGTCCGAGACTCCGACAATCTTTGACCCTGTGTCCAGAAGTCAAACAGTTAGAACATACATTGTGTTTTCTTACATGGTTTTGCTTGTCATCGAGGGACATGGCCATGAATGCAGTGCAGTAGTAGAGACTGTGACGATCTCCTTTGCAGGCAGAGCAGGCACCTGAGTTGCTCCGGCTTGTGGAAGGTTGCGAGACATGAACAACAGCCTTTGGCTTGCGTGCTGGATCCCTTCCCATCTCAGCTCTGTTGAGGACGTTGCTGGCAGTAGCAGTGGAGTTTGCGTGCTCAGTGAGAAATGCTAGCAAGTCTTTGACTTTAGGAACATCCTTTGTATCTTGCGTGTGTAGGCTCCATCTGTCAGTTATCACCTTTGGGAGCTTGGAAGTGGCGATTGAAGTGAGGATGGATTCTGCATCGAATTGTTTAGCATTTTCCAGAGCTCTGATGTTGAGAGAGAAGGTATCTATGAAGGCACAGAGCTCCTTGTGAGTGTCATGCTTCACAGCTTGGCAATTGATCAGTGCCATGACGTGATGTTGATGGATGATTTGCTTCTTATCATAGCGTTTCTGGAGAGTGTCGACCAGCTCATCATACTGACCAGGAGCAATTGTTGTAGTTGACAAGAGTTGAGAAGCGTCAGGATCAGTGATGGCCTGGCGTAGATATGTGAGTTTTTCGTGGTTGTCAAGCTTGGGATTATCGTGGATGATAGAACTGAATCTTTCCCAGAAGACGGCCCATTTCAGTATGTCTCCATTGAATGTAGGAATGGCGAGCTTTGGTAATTTGATGTGATGATGATGATGGTCACTAGTAGTAGAACTGGAGATGCTAACATCAGCAGGACTAGCCCGTGCTTCAGAAGCTGACAAATCAAGCATGCGTGTGTCAAATGCTCTAACCATCTTTGATACTCTGTGATCGCGAGGTATGGTAGATTGATTGACTGTTTTCTCCATTTGAGCCAAGGTATTCTCTTTTTTCTGGATAACTGAGTTCTGGGTTGGTTGCGATCTTTGCTTCCAGGTTGGCTAGCTTCTCATCGAAGTTGCATGCCTCCATGTGAACTGACTTCAAGTCGACCAAACGCTGCAGGATGGAAAGTGTGAGTGCAACTGACTCCTCGTGTGAATCAAGTGTTCTCATTTTTTGCTCGTCGTCAACTTCTGTTGCATGAGTTTCAAGTAAGTTTTGGTGAACTTGGATGAAGGATTCGCTAGTGGCCTGAACAGACTCCATCTGACGCTTGAGAGTAGCAATGTCGAATGTGGAAGGATCAGCATCCAGGAGTTTCTCATGCCTACGAAGTACTCTAGTGATAGCACCACCATATGCAGAACGACTTTTCTTCATAGCTTCCATGATGAGTGATAGTAGAAGTGTTGGGTGAACAATAGATAGCAGTTGAGTTGAGTAGAGGATGAAGAATAGGATCGACCAATAGAGTTGGGTATCCGGCTCGAAGGACCATTCAATGTTGTGTAAATCCACTAGTGATAATGGATTGCCCTCTGTAGCTGGGTTGTAAGGCCAGCTATGCGCAAAAATAGCTCAGTCAAACTTGATTAAAACTATCTTTAGGAGAAAAAAAACAGAGAGGGTGAAATGATACAAGGTTCTAGTTTAAATAGTGGGAAGAGGCAAGGTGAGCATGAGTGGAGAATATACATATATGGAAAAGAAGGGTTTGCATGAACATGTGTATATAACTGTTCCAAAAATTAAATAAATGGCATAATGATACAGAATGAATGGAGAGTAGGGTGACTGTTAATGGATCAATGTTTATTTAGCTGCAGGAGGAGGTGACTAGCAGGTGTGGTGTGAGCAGGGAAATGTAGTGAATAGGTGAGAAGTGGGTAAAGTTTATGAAGTAATGTGAGGCTTGAACAAGCTATGATGTAGTACATAGCAAATAATAGCTATGATGTAGCACACAGCAAATAATAGCTATGATGTAGTACATAGCAAATAATAGCTATGATGTAGTACATAGCAAATAATAGCTATGATGTAGCACACAGCAAATAACAGCTATGATGTAGCACATAGCAAATAATAGCTATGATGTAGTACATAGCAAATAACAGCTATGATGTAGTACACAGCAAATAATAGCTATGATGTAGCACACAGCAAATAATAGCTATGATGTAGTACATAGCAAATAATAGCTATGATGTAGCACACAGCAAATAATAGCTATGATGTAGTACATAGCAAATAATAGCTATGATGTAGCACACAGCAAATAATAGTTATGATGTAGCACATAGCAAATAATAGCTATGATGTAGCACACAGCAAATAATAGCTATGATGTAGCACACAGCAAATAATAGCTATGATGTAGTACATAGCAAATAATAGCTATGATGTAGCACACAGCAAATAATAGCTATGATGTAGTACATAGCAAATAATAGCTATGATGTAGCACACAGCAAATAATAGCTATGATGTAGCACATAGCAAATAATAGCTATGATGTAGCACACAGCAAATAATAGCTATGATGTAGCACACAGCAAATAATAGCTATGATGTAGTACATAGCAAATAATAGCTATGATGTAGCTAGTTTAAATATCTAAAAATGATTCCAAAGAGCACAGAACTTTTCAGTTCTTGTAAAACCTCTTGGAGCCCTAAAGATTTTGATTCCATAATCTTATTATGTCCTTGAAAATATGGAGAGAAAAAAGCCCACTCAAGCTGTACTATAAGATGTGCACTATTTGGAATTAAGTATAAGCATTGGATTTGTGCTTATGAGTATCATTTTCTGACTTTTTTTTATTATGATGTGACAGTACTTGGGGAAAGGGACCAATTACGTAAAATCAAAAATGTACAGTAGAGCCCAAACACCGACAAAAAAATATATATTTTTTATTTTCTTTTTATTGGCCCACTGGTATCTCCTAACCTTTAGTTACGCTGACACCAAATTTGAGCAGCTGAAACTGTTGTTAAAAGTCCGAGTGCCCCATTTAAACACAGCCACCTTTAATTCTCTTTTATCCAACCCGCGAGTAATTGAAAATTGTGGGCAAATTCAATTTGTTGCCTAGCAACAAATTACCTTGACCTCAGAAAATCGTGGGTAAATTTTTATAAGTTTTTGTTATAGTATTACAGCAACAGAATAGAAATAATACACGTGAATAATCAAGCTATATAAGTTGATGTTGCTATTTATGGGGTCTTGTAATTGGGAGTCTGCAGATCTGGAGACTCTCCTGTGATGATGAGGACTTCTGTCACACTGCAACAAGAGAAGGCAACACATTTTGAAAGTTTATCATTTTTGTTCATTGATTCAAAGAGATTCCTACTATTATTCATTGTTCATTTGTTCCAAAACAGGCAACAAGTTGGCTGACTCACTTAAGACAAATATATTCCTAAACTTAGCTAGCCAGTGAAATAACAAACCAAACTAGTTGATCAGTGACTGTATTATAGTTACCATGACTTACTGTAACTATCAAACTGTTGGAAATATATTCCTAAACTTAGCTAGCCAGTGAAATAACAAACCAAACTAGTTGATCAGTGACTGTATTATAGTTACCATGACTTACTGTAACTATCAAACTGTTGGAAATAGAAAAAAAAAAGAAAAAAAAGAAGCACAAAAACGGCCTGCAAAACTATGTCTATATGCATCTAGTGCTACTTAAAGCCATACCTGTCTAGTACCTTTACACAACGTAGGGTTTGAACTGAGTAAGGCCTCCCTCATAAACGTAGTAAGCGGCCCCAACCATAACTTACTGCCGTTCAGCTGAGAGCACAGCCATTTTCCAAGCACAAGTAAAAGTCTTACGTAACCCGTAACACGGACTTCCGGTTAGATTACGGAATTCAACGTTAACTCCGCCAGAAATTGAATAAGAAGTTTTAATTGCAGTTTTCTTGAAATAACTGTGCTCAAGTTATGTAGTCAGATTGCCGCTCGTATATTTAGTGAACCAAGCAGCGCCTACCTATAAACTTGGTATCAAAGTACTCCATATGAAGTGCTCTACACAGTAGTATGAATAACTCATTTTTCAAGTTTTAACGCAATTGGTCCCTTTTCCTAAGTACTGTCACATATTATATATTATAGTACTTATTACATGAGTCAGAGTGTGATATGGCGAAATATTTCAAGAGCTGGTTAATTTATTTTCACAAGCCAGAGGGAGTGAAATAAAGCCTGAGAGTGAAATATCTAGCCATCTCATTCTGACTAGTGATACAAGTGGTTTGTTCCACACTAGATATCTTCACCAAGTAGTTTGTACTAGGACTGATAACTCTAGCATAAAGTTAGCCCTAAAACTCTCTAGAGGGGCTCCCACACCCCCAGCTGATATTTTGGCAGCTGCTCTAACCTGTTAGGATACCTTCATTATAGAAAGATAACTGTAATAACACACAAAAAAACTGGTAAGCCAGGTGGTTGATATAACTACTAGGTAATGAGCTTGTGCCATACAGCCCATGAGATAGTACCATGTGATAACATTGTGAAGATATCTAGCTGGAATAAATATAGCTATATAATTAACAAATAACTTCAGGATACCCAATAGACCACACCCCTCACTTACAATTGTAGGACTCAGGAATCCTAGTCTACAAAACTTCCCATCATCTGCTGGAATATTAGTAGCTGGAATAATTCCAGGGATCAAAACTGGCAGAGAACTATGAGATGCTGCATACTGGTCTGGAATGGAACAAAGGTACATACATACACTCACAATGGTGTCTTAAAAGTACCTCTACATTTAGGACATGATTGTAAAGTATTAGTTCCAAATGGCACATGTATTACTGTATACTAAATCAGATATTAAAAGATTTACCGTATATATTTATATGGACCTATATATTCATATATAAAGAATTAATTCCCATCAATTAAAAATTTAATTGGTTCATATTTTAAATTCGGTGACTCTATTGTCGCTAAAGATCTGAAACCACAACTAGATTATACTTGTAGGAATATATACTTAATGTATCAGAAGAAATTATACTATTTGTAGAAAGCATTCTTTGGCTTATTCGTAAAGGTTTTGATCCACTCATTGTTCCAGAACAGATAAGGTTGTTGAATTTCCAGTTGGTCCACATAGAGACTTACATGAGCTGCATATAGAGTACTGAAACCACAATGGAGACTGAATAATTTGAATTCTGTAATTTATATTTTGAAAGTCTCAAAAATTTCTTCAATTACCTCAGAAATTTCAGTTTTTCTCTTTTATATACACTTGTCTGTCAGTAACAACAATGGTGTATGCATTTTTGGGGGGGGGGGGGGGTCGTCTGCTGACATTTCACATAATTAATATATTTTGTTCTCTTAAGGGTGCCCGCACATAGCAACGCGCACTGCCTGTAGACCATTCGATAATACGCGAGCAGAAACAATCGCGCAGTAGTAGCAGAAGTATACTTTGCGAAGTTGTGGTGTTTTAGTTTAGCTTCTTGTTGTCTTATATTCGTTTACAACAACTCTCCATGCGTCGTCTGAGCTCACGCAGCAAGTTGCACCAGGCTGCCTGAACGACACAAAAATTTTATACATGGGTAAACCAAAAAAGAACTGCACTACAACGAGAATTTTCAATATCTTATAAATAGAAAAAATTGCAAATATATCATTAAGTAATATTGAAATGGATAAGAACTCGCTGTCTTGCAGTAGAGTATCGGCTCGGCTAGTAGTGCACCAAATTGCGGAGCTCCAACTTACCGCACCGCTCCAAAAAAGTGCCTCAAAGTTTTATAACCAGACCCCGATATTTCCTCCAGATTCGCTCTAAAATTAGTGAGCGGCTCCTTCGGCAGGTACTTTGTCCTTGTGTTGTAGTGGAGAAGCCCCTGTAAGTATACAATAGTAGTAATCGTGCATAGCAACCATCAACAAAAAATTGCGTAGGCGGTGTGCGGGCACCCTTAAATCAACGCTTATAACTTTGTGTGTGTATAATTCATGAATAATTTATCAGCCGAGCTAGGTTGGTAAAGAGTCATCAATAATGGGTTGGTAAAACATTGTCAATGACGATGGTGGGTCAGCGAAAAAAGCGATAAAGACGACAGTGTGAGTATTCATGAATAATCATTAATACTTTCACCAGTGTAACCACCATATGGCAGTCGAACTACTGGCAGTCACAAAAAATCATTAAAACTGAACCGCCGAAGCTATTGACTTCATTCAAGCATTAAAATAGCTTCCTTATAATTATAAGGACGTATTAAACAGTGAGCACGTGCCACTATCCTGCCATTTATTTATAAAATCTTCACAGAGAACTTGACCTTTGTGACCCCAGAGGACTTCAACAAGAAGTCTGCGGATAAGTTAAATTTAAATGTAGTAGAACTTCAGTTATCCAAACTTAAATTATCTGAACATTTCATCTCCATTTCAGTTAACCGAACCCCCTAAATTTAATAGTAGCACATACAGACATGATTGCTTGACCACACCCTAATATTAGTGCTGCTTTATAGTGCATTTGTATGGTGTTCAGTTATCTGATATCTGAACACCTCTCAGTCCAGAACGTGTTCAAATAACTGAAGTTCTACTGTATGTATTTATTGGCTGTTAACAGCACAGAAAACTGTAGGCCAATATTATGGCATGACTATACTGTAGGACGTAGCAAGAAAGAGATGGAATCTGATTACATACATACCATTTACTTCCACAACTGGCCCAACATCTGTCTTCTAATCCATTCCCCTGCAATGGTTGAAGCTTCCAATTAGTAGGTGATGGGCTCCTCCAATAGTCTTGTTTCATTCACCTCCAAGTTTTCCTGAGGAAACGACTGACCTTCTCTGCCTTTCGGTTAGTGAGCTTCAAGCTAGAAACGTTAACCAACGATGAGCCATAGGCAGGTATTATTTAGAATTAACTGGTGGGGCATTATGTAGAAAATGGCAATAGTTTTAACAGTTGCTATGGTTTCCAGCTCAAAGTTGGTTTCTCTGTGCATGCGCGTTTGTATAAATACTGTCGCCTGGAAATTCTGTCGCAGCGCGGCGGCAAAATTTACTAGTAAAAATTGTCGCTCCCGGTAAATTTTGTCGCTTGTAGAAAGCGGTGACATTTTAGTTCCTAGTATTTTGTCCAGCGTGGATCAGCAAGAATATGATCTCCTTTATGAGTATATAAGAAGGAAAGAATTTCCTGATCGAAGGCTGCCATTCAGATGCCTTTGGAGGTGGACACTTTGGCAGGGACAAGACTTATTTCAAAGTTACTGAGAGATTCTATTGGAATGGTATAATGGAGGATATTAAAAAGTATTGCCAGTCCTGCGACAAGTAAACAGGCAAGTTATTCATGTATTTCAGGTGACATATCAAATACCAAATACAAATCCATGATTGTCACAATGGATTGTGTATTATTGACTAGTAATTGTTTAAAGGCTGCTTGATTTACATACTTTTAAATACTATTGGGTCCATACCAGTAACCTGCAACTATCACACCTCTAAGACTACTCATACGGGGGCCATCATCAACACCTCTATTTCTTATTCATAACCTCCACGGCTGTAAATTACCTAGCTACATTAGCTCTTTACCAACTCTTTACCATCTCTTTTGGATGAATGACTAGATACTAAACAATAAAGATAGCGCATGTCACAGCAGAACTTCATTTCACTGTACTGTTATTTTTTTAATATACTAGAAGATATTACTAAGTCCTTGTCAAGTCATAATTAGAGTGTCAGAACTGCAAGTGAGAGCTGGTAGCAAATGTATCTTAGTATAATATATGTACACAGAGTTGTACTTCTAGATTTTGGTTACTTAATTATAGGTATATATTTTACACATTCATACTCCTATATTTATGCAGAAAGTTTGATAAATTTACAGCAGAGCTCCATCCAATTCCTGTGAAAAATGAGGTTTGGGATACAATAGGAGTAGATTTGATTGGGCCACTTCCAGTAACACCGAGAGGAAACAAGTACATCCTGACAATTTCTTGTTTCTTTTCTAAGTGGCCTGAAGCTACTCCACTTCCTAACAAAAATGCTACAGGAGTGGCAGAATTTTTGTTTAAATGCTTTACTAGACATGGTTGTTGTAATGTAAAGATAACGGATCAGGGAAGAGAATTCGTAAATCAAGTAAGAGATTATGCTTTCATTTTGTAACTATGGTTAAAAATAATACTTTTGCTAAAGGTCAATGATGAGTTGTGCCGACTTACAGGAGTAGAGAGTCGATTAACAAGTGCATATCACCCTCAATCTAATGGCTTAGATGAGAGGTTCAACCAAACTTTGCAGCGGTAATTGTTAAAATACATTGATGATAAACAAGATGATTGGGATTTGTATCTTGATGCTATTTTGTTTTCGTATCGAGTGTCTCAACAAGCTAGCACTAAGTACTCTCCTTTCTATTTAATGTATGGTCGACAGGCACGGCTTCCAATTGAATTTCAGAAACAGAATGATGATGGTAATGATACTGATATTGAAACAGACAATTCCATAGGTAATATAAGTGCATGTGAAGTCCAGCAATCTCATTATTTTCCCTATAGTTGATAGTGTAGATATAGAAGAGAGAACTAGAATGATGGTTGAATTACGTAAGAAGACTCTCGTTAACATTGAAAAGGCACAGGAAAAACAGAAAAAGTATTATGATGAAAAGTATTGTAAAGATAAAGAGATGTTCAAGGTAATTTGTAAGCATAATTTTTATGCTGGTTTATTAATCATTGATTTTGGCTTGTTGTTTTGAGGTCGGTGCACTAGTCCTTTTAAAAAATAGTAAAAAGCTATCCAGAAAGGGATCAAAGCTGGAACCAAACTGGACAGGACCGTACATGATTCATGAAGCTAAAGGAAAAGGAACATATAGACTTTGTTCTAAAAATGACCCCACCATTGTTTTGACATCTCTGTATAATGGAGCACGATTACTATGATCGAGATCTGTCACAGGTAAAATATTTAATTTTACCAAAGTGATTGTTATTATGCATTTTTTTGTTCAGAAATCTATTTCAAATGAGAATAAAGTTGAAGACAAGGTTTGTTGATTTTACCTGCAATAAAAACAACTGCAAACTTCATTATTATTTTACTGCATAGAATGTCACAAAGTCAAAATTGGAACCTCAGGGCGAAGATTCCTTCAAAAGTTTACCACTTACATACCATTGCTCACATGAGGTAAGGTTATTATTTCACTATTAAACAACTACCTTCTTCGCTTGTGGAGAACTGGTGGTAATTTGAGAACACATAATTCTGATTGTGATGATCCATCTGAGTATTTGTCACCATAATATGATTTATGCATTCATTATAATTTTCTTTAATTTTATATATTATAGATTAATACAACCTGTTCGGATAATGAGTATCATTTGAGTAAGGATTTGGATGTTGTGCTCTGGATGACACACAGAGAGTATAATGGCAAGCCTAAGCTACAGGATACGATCAATTTTGTCACAGTTAATGTTGACCTTCATGCTGAGTTCGATTGTTTTAAGGTACGTATGGTATCAAAAGGATCTAGCTTTGTTCTAGTCAATGAGCTGCTAAGCCTATATTGCTCCATGTGTTCATTGGAGTTCTTTTGTGTGCAAATGGCTGGAAGCTGTTATGTGAGGCTATCAGGAGATGAAATGGACCTGCTAATTGACTGGATGGTAGATCTGAAGGGGAAATATATGGAGGATGGTGAAGCACTGTTGTCTTCTTTAACTGGAGCATTATTATCATTCAAGACAGGTTAGGTAGAAATAATATATTGTGTGTTTGTTGTAGTTAACATGTTATCATTCAGGTACCAAGAGAAAAACTATTAAAGAGTCTGCCAGAATGAAGAAAAAACATAGAAGTAATGAAAACCATGCTATCAAGTAAGCTATCGCCACGGCATCCAAAACCTTAAGATGTGATGTATCCAAAATGATCGGCATGCATCACCCATTCACTTTATCAATGAATCCATGCAAAAGAAATTTAGCATTTTGTGTACGAAGATGCTCTGATTTATTAGAAAGAATCAAGCCGATTATTCAGAGGCTAACTGAATTACGATCTGAAATGCCTAGAATGATAATATATTGCAGACGATTTGAGGATTGCTCAAATATTTACTTATATTTTAGATCATCATTAGGTGTTAATTTTACTGAGCCTCCAAATTCTCATGATATTACATCATTCAGATTAGTCGAGATTTTTACCAGTGTCACTGATGACTATATTAAGGAACAAATAATTGATTTGTTTACGAAGCAGTCTCAGCTAAGAATTGTGATAGCAACAATTGCTTTTGGAATGGGGATTGACTGCCATGATGTGAGACAAGTAGTACATGTGGGTGTACCTGATGATGTGGAGTCATATATCCAGGAAACTGGTAGAGCTGGACGTGATTCTCATCCTTCCCTAGCCATGCTGATGGTGACTACTTTAAGAAGACATGCAATGGATGAAGCCATGATAGATTATTGTGAGAACATTTCAGAGTGCCGTCGTGACAAGTTATTCAGAAATATGGAGTCTTATGAACATATTGATATGGGAAGTAAATGTTTGTGTTGTGACATTTGTTCAAAGTTTTGTGAATGTGGTAGGTGTGAAAGTAAAACTAAGCTTTTCATATATGTATAAAAAGTTATTGAATATTACTTAATTGCAGTTTCATTTTTATTTTACTGATCATCCAATCATCAAAGTCTTTTCTGGGCCGACCGTGTAAAATATTGTGAGGATGAGGGAATCTGATATGTCGTCGTGATGAAATCTGCTTGAATACTTGGTATTTTTTTAGCTCGTTCACTATTATTTCAATGTCTTTTTCCATACTTTTGCACTTGTGAATACCAGATACCTCAGCAACTTTGTTAACTGAGTCAAACTTGTTTAGAATTGTTACTAAGTTTCCCAAAGCACGACTAACTTTAACAATAGTTCTGCCAGTCTGATTTGACCCTAATGACTTTATACAATCTTTAACCACACGATTTAAGTGTTCCATATAAAGATCCGATGGAATGTTTTTTCCCTGATTGCCATGAACATTAATGCATCTTCCCCACAATAGTTGCTCTTTCAATGCAGGTGAAAGTTCATAGTCATGCTGATAAAGCATTCTGAAGACTTCATTAGCGTAATTAGTTCTGCTCTATTCCAAAACATTGGAAGCAGGTAACGCCAACATCTCAATATTCTTTCTCCATCCCATTCCTTGATGGAGTCCGTAAACTCCAAGTAAAAACATCCTAGAGTGAGAATCTGAATTGCATACTCTTGAACTGAATCATCAGAACAATGAGAATCGGGATGCTTGAAAGAGAAATGAACAAAGGAATCTACAATATTTGCTGACGCTTTTTGTAAAATTTCTTTCCTTTCGTCATCTGTCTTCATCCAATCACATGACGGATCAAAATGCTGTGGAATAACTTCATAGAATGCTGCAATAACATGTCCAGAAGTCACAGTTAGGAAGAAATCATCACATGAATTAAAACCTTTGGTTGGATCTTTGCCCACATTTGTACGACCAAGTATGTTTCGTAACTGGTACAAAGATCCATGATCACTTGCGCTGTCAGTGGACATGAAATAACGCCATATCATCTATAACACATGCACACATATGCAAACATTATATTTAAATCAATAAACTTAAAGCATATAATATCATACCCCAAGAAGGTTGAGCTTGGTGTGCCAGTCTGCTGCAATAGGAATAATTCCATCAAATCTCTTACAAGGATCATAAGAATTAACTTTTGCTAATTTGGCAGATCTTGCACGAGTTGCTGTCACCTGATCTCCTCCAAACAGTATGGGATATAAAATTGCCCGAGGTATGGATATAGTTTCATCATTTTCATCATAATCGCAATATTGCTTTGATGGTACATAATTGTGAATATGTTCCATTATTTCAACCATTTCATCATTTTTATTTTCATTTTTTAAAATGACTCCTAAGGGTACCTAATCACACAAATAACACACACAAGAACAACAATAATTGTAGCTATAATACAGCATGCTGAATCATTCCAAAATACACAAAACTTGAAATAACATACTATTTCAGATTTTCTAGCCATCTCATCCTTATATTTGTGTGAAATGTGCCAATCTACCAGACGAAGGCAATCAAATCCCATGGCTTCCAAATGAGGGGCTAAAATTCTGGACACCAAAGTTATCATATTCTTCCTAATTATCGTGTCATCTTCACTAGAGGGTAGAAGAGAACATTCAACATTTGCAGGAGCAATATTTGATGGCAGTACTGGTAGAGATAAAGATAACTCATCAACACTAATGCGATTCAAAGATGCATAGTAATGAAAATAATGCAACTGTCTGTTACCACTAGCTCCAATTCGTTCATATCTTGGCTTAACATATTTATCAATGTTGTCACCAACAATACAATACGATGGAAGTGTCATGTGACTGGATGACAATTCCTGTGAAACGAGGGGTAGGAGCTTTTGATCATCCACATTTTCAATTTCATCCTCACTACCAATCTCAGATGACTGGACACTACTTAAAAAAATTGGAGAAATAGATGGAGCTGAAGGAGAAGATATATATAGCGATATATCCTCATTGGTTTCCACCTCTGACGAATATTCAGAATAATCTTCTGAATTACTGGTTTCAGTACCATCAAATAAGGAAATATCCAAATTAGCAGAAGAGGACTGAGACTATACATAAATTTTCTGTAAGAATTATAATGTAACATGGGCATCAGTTTACCTCTAGTGTGTCTTCTATAATGCTTTGCCACTGCTTGACCTTGAAATCATAACTGGAACCCATTTGTTCAATGAGACGAAGAACGCTGGTATAAGACATAGTTATGTTCAGCTTCTGGAGTCGCATAAAACTCTATAATGATAAACAAATATTCAGCTGAATTTGTTACATAGTAATTTATACCATAACTATAGAAAGAAGATTATTAATAATTGAACTAACATACTTGTTTTGATGCATGCCCAGCATATATTATAACTGAAATGATCTTCTGCACCAAACTCATTCTAGACAGCCTGTACTTCAACAAAATAGAAACACACATTCCAATAATTCCATTTCTTTTATGTTCATCTTTTTGTTTTGTTTCAGTTATAGCCTGAAACAGAATTAATAATTTTGGAGCATGAAGTCTTAGTTCCTCCATTATGACATCCCATGTGAATGTCTCCATACTTCTAATGTCTTGACTTTGAAGCATGGAATTTGTGTCATGTGACACTAAAACTTGAATTTCCCGTCGAAGAAGTGTCCCCAAATAGTTCATGGCATACTTGGTTGTTATAGGATCTGTAAAGCAGGCCTTGGCTATGCTTGATTTACTGCTTCTAGCAACAGCTTTCCCTAGACGTCTTCTTAAAGGTGTAAGAGAATACACTTTAGGTTTTTTGTAGCCTATCTGAACCTGTCAGCAAAAAAAAAAAAAAAAAAAAAAATATATATATATATATATATAATACTTATAGCACGAGTCAGAGTACAATATGGGAAAATATTTTACGAGCACGCAAAATATTTTCACGAGCCAAAGGCGAGTGAAAATGTGGCGTGAGAGTAAACTATCATTCCCATATTGTACGACGAGTGTGATAAGTGATTTATTGCTTCTTTGAAATTTTTCTCAACCGGTTACAATACAATTTTCATTGATTTTACGCGCTACGCGCGCGCTACAAGGAGCGTACAATATAAACCGTACAATATGGGAGAATACAGAACGCTCGCGTGATGCGGAAATATTCAAGTAAAAATATCAAAGCTGCAATAAATATATATATATATATACAAAGACAAAAACAAAACAAAAAAAAACAAAAAAATTTCAGTGTTTCTGTGGTTAGCTATAATTCATCTTACTGAAACAGACGGAGAAGTAACTATAGACTGTGCTGGTGCAGAGACAGATGGAGAAGTAGCCTACAAACACATACTACATATTTCACAGCAATAGTTTACATAATAAGTATAGCTTATAGCTATGGTATAGGTAGAGAAATAGATAGAATCGATGAAGATGGTGTAACCTATAAATAATTTTTTTTTTCGATAATTGATGACTAAAATTTCATTTATTGTTAAGGGCAATTAAGCTATCTGAAAGTGTGAACAAGAAAAAAGAATGTTTTATTGAATGTGGTTATAATTGCATCTTACAGGGACAGAGGGAGAAGTGACTGTACTGATGCCGAGGCAGATGGAACAAAAACCTTACAATATAAATATAAGTTATAGCTGTAGCTAGTTATTTAATTACTTACAGGTAGAGAAGTAGATGAACATGATGTAACCTATAACGTAATAAAAATAACAATATTTGATAGTTATCATTGTACTTTGTATTCGCCACAAAAGTAATGGGTAGTGAAATAATATAAGGGTGTAATTTTTACAACTGGAAATGACTTCTTTTTCTTTTTCTCAACTATCTAGCAAGCTAGCTAGTAATTATTTCATATTGGTCTACGTACAGTAACTGGTGTGCAGGGCAAATCTTCAAATTCAGATTCCAATCTGATTCTTTTAGGATTAGCTGCAATTGCCTTCTCAAGGTTTTCTTCAATTTCTTTCTTATGCTTTAGGAATCTGTCATAACTAGAAAACAACTTCTACACAAAAATCCAGCTGTTGTGTGTCCGAAACCGGTTTCATACTTGACTACCAAATTTTTCCACAATGTGTATATGTCAATGGACTTCTCAGAAAACAGCAACCTCCTCCCAGCCTTCCATTTCAAAACATCACGGCCACAACCACGGCACTGCTGTTCGGAAGCCATATTGCTAACTATACGCGTAAGATGACGTAACCGGACATACACTTGACGAAGTCTCATTACATCCTGTTGGAACAACTCGCTGTATTGCATGATTCCAGACCCTTTCCCTCCGCGCAGCGATCAGTGGGTAAAGGGTCTGGCTACGCCAGACTAAGACGAACCTCGAAGGTAAGTCTTGCGTAGGTATGTTCAGTTGTGTGAAAGTATTGTGCGTTACAACTACTAGAATATCACAAAGAAAATTTTAAATAACGTGATTTGATTTTGTTGCTTCTTTTTCAATTCAAACTGTTGCGGGAGCGGTTACTATGACATTGAAACCCCTTTACCTCACACGTAATTTAAAAACTCGACTTTATTTTAATAGCTTGATTGTTAGTTGTTAAAATCAAATTTAACAATAAAGGCTCGCTCGCCATTTGTGCTCAAGCACACCACTAGTAACTATAACATAATGTATGGACGTACGTAAGGCATTTTGTACTTTGACCCTCGGGTTTTTGTGTTAGTTATGTGGTCTACCCCGTCCCAAATTGCACTAAACAGAATCCTCTGGTTTATCGATCAGTACCCGTATCACCCTAGAAATTGAATTGTTTACCGTTTTGAATTCTTTTGGGGTGCAGTCAAACTTGAAAACTTAAGGGACTTCCATTTCTATTCGAGTTAGTGTCGGTGGTAAGTCAATGCGCTCTTTGTCATGGTTATAAGCCTTGCGCAACAGTATTACTTGAAAATACATTGTCCACTAGACTACTGCGAATGTAAGTCTGTGTAGGTGCATGTCCAGTTGTGTCAAAGCTCATTGTGTGTTACAACCACTACTTAGCTAAAGAATATCACAAAGAAAACTTTTAAATAACGTGTATTGTTTTGTTGTTGTTGTTTTCCTTCCAAGCAGTTGCAGAGAGTTGTTACTATGGCACTGAAATCCCTTTACCCTGTATGCTAAATTTAAAAAACTGGACCTCATTTTCAGTAGCTTCAGTGTTAGAAGTCAAAATCAATAGTATAGTCTTTAGGCTCGCTCGCCATTTGTGCTCAAGCACATCACTAGTATCTACCTAATTCATTCGTGTACAGCTTCGCTCGCTTGGCTGAATTAATTTCAATAAAAAAAATTGTTATAAAAATAATGGTTTGAAAGTATTTTTCTAGCTAGATACATTTTTTTTATGAGTGTGGAAAAGTACAAAGTAAACACAAAAACTAGAATATAACACAATAGGTAGTTACTACAAGTTAATTGTTCAGCACAACTGGTCAAATAAGCTACCAAACAAAACATGCTTTAATTATTACGGATTATTTTGAGACAATCATCACAAGGACGTCCTATTTGTGGTCCACATTTTTTATTGCGTCCAAACTGTTTTCCACAGTATACAAACCCAGACGAACCTTGCCGTTTACCTGTAATAACTCCGCCATCCTCGGTTGGTGAAGATATTGCTCTGCAAGCTGGACAGTTTGGACCACCAATCTGGCACAAATTGTTGCTAATCAAACTATCGCTTGGATAATTATGATCTGACATCACTTCTCTGTTACAATAATGCATCCCATTTGATGCATTCAATACTGGACTGTAATCATTAGTAGCGCATGGCCTAAACAAAATGTTTAGAGAGTGTTTGTCCAATTCACTTAGCTTTTCATTTTCAGAGAAATCCCCAGCTTTAATATTCCAAGCAGGGTTATTTTCTTTCCTAACAAAACTATCGGATCCCTCTGGATATAACATAATGCTAAAAGGATCAAATTCTGTAATGGCAAAAAAGTTATCCTTAGGGAGAATATCTCTACTGAGCTGTGTACGAAAACTTTTTTTTCCTTTCCTTTCTTCTTTTGTATCTTCTTTTGCATATTTTGGTAACTCTGGAAAATTCGCATATTTTTTAGCATCACTTCGCTGATGTTCATGTTCAAATCCGAGAGCATGCATTAATTCATGTAGACTAACTCTTTTCATATTACTGGGTTTTTCTTTACATGCTAAAATCACTTGAACTATTCCAAAATTACCCTCACACTTCCATATATTAGAGTAAGTTTTACTTGTTATTCCATTATTTCCATGTATTCCTGCATACACACGAATCAAAGGTCTGAGGTTTGTTTCACTTTCAGGAACCTTACGAAATTTAATACCAGGAGCTGCCTCACTAATATCAGAAATTGCATTCAGTAAGTGTTCATTCCACCCGTTTGTAAGTGTGGACTCCATAAAAATATATATTTCTTTTTGATGTCCTTCCAGAGTACCAGTAGGCTCAAATGTTGCTCTCAATTCTCCAGGAGTTATACCTGGCAAATTTACTTCAGTATGGTCAAATGATAGTTTGTCAACTGTTGCGTACCGTGGTGATTCGTTTGATTCGTTTGGAGATTCGTTTGGAGATTCGTTTGGAGATTCATTTGGAGATTCGTTTGGAGATTCGTTTGGAGATTCGTTATCGAAAATGTCTTCCTCTACGGTTCCTTCTTCGGCATCACTGTCGCACCCAGCTGGAATGTTGGGGTGATAGTCGACTTTAAAAGCTCCCATTTCAGAAGTTAAGCTTCGAAGGTCATCTTTAGCAGCCATCCAAGCAAACGCTTCCGCTACCTTTCTTTACAAATCCAAGACGTGCAGCGGTGGGCGGAATCCAACCTTTATGGGCGGAATCCAACCTTGTGGTGGAGGGGGAGGAGGAAGAAGAGAGTCCGGCCCCGCCCACTTCTCGCTCTCTCTATGCACGCACCATCACCCATGCATAGTCTCGCGGGTGGGGGGGGGGGGGGGGGCGACTCACTGGAGGCGCGCGCAAACCAACAAACCAACGCTATGTGCAAAACGGCTGACCCTCACCTTTGACCTATAGAGCGCGGCCGATCAAATAAACTTTGAACCTTAAGCGCTCGCGCATGCGCATATAGCTGACCACCGCTGCGTGCGGGCTGACCATATGCTGCGGGACTGACCGTTGCTGCGGGGCTGACCATCTCTGCGTGGCTGACCATTGCTGCAGGGCTGACCATTGTTGGGAGGGGCTGACCATTTCTGAGCCAACAAACCCACCTCAATCATGCTGAAGTACATGATCACTTGGAAAAATAGCTGTGGGTACACATCAATATTTTGCAACTGTAGTTTTTTATAATACTTGTTCACACAACAATCAAAGGGTGTAGCTTCAATTTTGGAAGTGACTGCTTATTTCTAAAAGTTGAAAGACCACAACTCCATAAAATTCATGGAGCAATCTACATGTGTATGTATCTAGAGTATCTAGTAGCGACAGTGAGAGCAGCATATATACAAGTACTTTTCCTGGGTCCATGCATCTCACTCGCCTCCTCCGCATCCCCCCCCCCCTCCCCCGGCCTCCCTTCCCCACCCATATTTGTTCATAGAATGTTTCTCCAATTTTGTTAGAGTAAATGGTAGCATGTATTACTAGTTAAATACAACTTTAGTATGATCAACGTGACGACTCAAGGCAGCACTAAAATGTCACTAACTGAAGGAACCTTGAGTACTATGTTAGTTAGTCAACTTTATTCTGAAAATGCAGTCTGCTTGTAAGCTAGTATAACATTCCCAATGCCATTGACAAAATACTAATGAACTATTCCATAAAAATAAACTTCCAGTATGAAGAAGCTTTTAAAGAGTTGGATTATGACAGTGTCAGTGATAGGTTTAGTTGTCCTCAATATTCCAGTAGATTTCCTTCAAACAAGGATTGAATTGTCACTGGAAATGTCCACATCAATTCCTTGGACAATCTTGCATCTCCAACCTGTAACAAAGAAGGGAAAGTAATCACATGTTACCAATTTTTGGTGCTCCTTACAGGAACACAATGCTGTTTTCACTACAGTACAGTACAGCAGTTGATGTTACACTGCTCATCTCTACTCGATAAAGGTCTCAATAATAACATTTATAGGAATGCTTAATTAGAAAACTAAAATATACATCATGAATGTAAGAACGTAAAAAAAACAACAACAAAAAATGTACCTCTTACTAAGATGAATGAAAGAGACCACAATGATACTTTATATACTGTACACATATGTATGTGTAAGTTGTATACAATATATGAGTTTGTACACGAGGAAGCCAGGTGTGACGAGCCCCACAACAAAAAACTTTAATTTGTACAGACATAGCAGCAAAAGCTCTACAATTTACTCATGGGCTGATACACAATTTGTAATAATTGAAACTATCATTTCTCAATGATTTACATGCCACAGTTGTTCATGTATGTGCATGTGATACAGAGAGTACATATGATTGCAACATTGTGCTCGTATCTATCAGGGTAATCCTGTACAAACGGCATCAAAATGTTGGATGGCTTACTAAACTTTGCTCTAATTACAAAAAAGGGGTGTTGCTTGATAGTCAGAAAGCATTCAGATGGACTCCTTGTATGTAAAAGTAGTGTAAATGTAAAAGTAGTAAATTTTAAGAGCAAATGCAAACAGTGGTGTAGGAAGATGATTCGGTATGGGTGGGCTCGAAGGGCAAGTTTTTTTTTGTGGTTTGCAGGTGTTCATGCGAGAAATCACATTGATCCTGGCATACACGCACTACACTAAGCAGAAACAGAGTAACTATAGTGCAGTGAAGACCCACTAGTAGGTATGGTAATGTCAGAGTTCCAGTTAAGAACTAGTCAATGACAGTGTTCTAGGTGATAAATATAAACAAAAAATGAATCATCGACGATGCACGACAGTACACGAAAATAAGAACAAATGAGCATGCATGAATACTAATGATGAAATAAAGTGTAATGTTATAGTTGTTCTGGCAGTCAGAGAAAACATGAAAGTATGAGAAAACATGAAGCTGTTGGCTTCACATAGGGTACTAACTGTTGTGGAAAAGGTCCCCCTATTGTCACGTCGTAATTATGTGAGCAAATAATTTCTTGCAATTTGAGATAGTTTTGCTTAATCCTGAGAATTTAACAGAGAGCAAAATAAAGATAGATTGCAAAAGATTCTACTAAATTTTTCTAAGCAGTACGAAACATCAGAACCATCTTTACATAAATATTTCGAAGAATACTACATATGTTGCACTTGTAATACGTTACTAAACTATTGGTCGCTCAATGTAATACATGTACATTACATGTTATTTCACAAAAATGGGCAATGTGCTAGAGAGATTGGTCTTGCTGATGTAGATACAAGCATGCATATTGAAAGACATGTTTGCAGTAACTTTTTTAAACTGGGTTAACCAGGTACGAGGGGCAGGGAGCGCGGGGACACCCCCAGTGTTAGGACAAGGTGAGGATCGGGTGCACGACACCTGTGAGTAGTACTACGACAGCACGTGAAAGAGGCCTTACCAGTGCACGTGGAACGACTCAACCAGGCTACGGCTAGGAGAAGAAAGAACCCCCATCCCAAAACCCCTCCCTTTGGATTGGGTAAGAGGATAGTAACAATAATAATGATCACCAGGTCAATAAGGACAGTAACAAGAACAGCAACATTAATATAAAAAATAAAAAAATAAAAATAAAAATAAAAATAACAATTAGGATAAGAATAATACAATATCAATGTAATAATGATAACAAGAATACTATGATAGGGTCAATAAAAACAAAAAACATAATAATTTCGGTTGTTCTCCACTGGAGTAGTGCAGAAGGGTCCATTACTACAGTGTGATAGATGCAGGGGTAAATAAAGTGAGGGGGAGGAGGCCTCATATGTGCCTAAATAGACACAATAAGTGTTAATTGGTGCAAAAGGCGGGGCCAATTAACCTCAAAAGCTTTACCACTCCCCCAAAACAACATGACAACCCCTGTATTTGGGCAAATAATACCGTACCAATAAATGGCAAATGTTGAAGACGGGAGGACCATAGGTTAAATGAAACATGAAGTGTATACCAATATGAAGTATATATACAGTTCACACTAATCAGTGTTTGGTCATGTGCATTTTTTTTTTTACCTTCTCACTGCTCAACTTGAGCTACTGTATTATATTAAATTCCAAGAATTCTGGGGGGAGGGGTGGGGGAATATCCCAGGGCCAGCCACCCTCTGTATGAAACCCTGACACATTGATGGAAACTCAATAACAACATTATCACGCCCAACAGTTCAGTTGTCTTGGATTTATGCTGTGCATAGTTAGACTAAATATAACTACCTGCGACAATCACACACACACACACACACACTCACCCTCTGACATACATACACACACACACTCACCCTCTGACATACACACACACACACACACACACACACACACCACACACACACCCACCTCTGACACACACACACACACTCACTCTCTGACACAACATAACACATACAAACATCCCCTCTGACATACACAACATACGACACACACACATCACCCTCTGACAACATACCACACACACTCACCCCTGACATACCCACACACACACACCACACCCCCTACACACACCCCCACACACACACTCAACATACACTACACACACACACACACACACTCACCCTCTGGACCCACACACACACTCACCCTCTGACACACACACACACACACACACACACACCCACACCTCTCTGACATTCACACAACACTCACCCTCTGGCACAACACACCAACTCACCTCTAACACACACACACACACACTCACCCTCTGACACACACACACACACACACACACACACCCACACCCTCTGACTTAAAAAAGGTGTATCTATGTACAACTTGGCATGTAATAAATATCGTCCTTGAAGTCAATTCAGTGAGAGATCACAATAAAAAATAAATACTGAATACTTAGCGGACGGTGGCCGAATACAACAATTAGCTCCTGCGGAAGGCCGACTTCAAACAGTGTACTACTTTGAAAAATTACACATTATTGGCATACAAAGCTGCACTCATATTATTATTGTGGTTTTGTGGTTAGTTTTGTGGTAACAGGTGATACAACTGAGAGCTTTTGGGCAGTGAATTTGGTAGTTTTTAAGAAAAAAAGAAGAAATTATTGGTCCTTATCTTTCTAACTTGACTGTAGAAGAATACCAAGCGGGTCAAGTTTTGTGGCCAACAATTACTGATTTTTTATTGTCATTTTCTTTATTTATTGTATAGTTATAAAATTCCTTCAAACTGTTTCTTTAGTTTTAAGCGCACTGTATCACTTTTGTGCTGTGAAATAAAAGAGAAAAGCATGACACAATGCCAATAAGACTCTTGTTTATACTGTATTGTTCATCTTAGAAAAGCATAGATAGCATCATTAGCTCCAAAATTTAGAGTCAGGATCCTGCAAGGAGAACAAAAATTAAATCAAATAAATATAAAATAAAGACTGGCAGTACTGAGAGCAGACAAGAAACTGAGAGAATGTGCAATTAAATAAATGACAGAAAGATCCCAGCAGTTATAAGTTGAGACATTTGCTGTTGAAGCCTATTAGCTATCATTATTCATGTTACAAGAATTACACAAAAACAAAATCAAAGCATAAAGATGTGACAGAACAAGATATTGAGTTGGATGAAGCATAAGTTAGACTACATTGGGAACGAGTCCCCTGATTCTAACACCATTGAGAATATCTGGCACAAGATGAAGGGATATCAGCAAATAGAAGTGAAACAACAACAATAGTGGAAGCTAAGACTTGGTGGACATAAGTGTAACAAATATACGAGACATCTAAGAAAAGTTATACCACACATTACTGATTGAAATGGAGAAGCCAATGGATAATAAATTAAAATTTAAATACATTTTACTGAAATAATGGCTACCTATACACAATGCAATAATGCACGTCTGTTTCTTATAGAGTGTTGAATCAATTCCACTTGTGTATTCTGATGGAGTGCAGTTTATAGTGATGTCTACTTCATAATAGTATCTTGAGCTACTTGTAATTGAATTCACTTCTCAGTCTACAGCTTGGTTCCATGGCCTTGTATTAAAAGCAAAGCACACACACACACACACACACGAGGTCAAGCCTCTTAGCAGGTACTTACAAGAAACCACACCTGAATGGAGACTGAGGTTTGTTTACTACAACTTACTATCTTTTTCCACGCCACTGCTTTAGTTGAGCCCATTATGCCGGCATAATTTTGGGCATAATAGGTGTGCCAAAGCATCGAGCATAATAGGTGGTTTTTCAGGATTTTTTTTTATATTGCAAAGAATTAATAGTTGTCTAAGCTTGCATCGGTATATGAGAGAAGAGGCTCTGACACATGTGAAAGCACGTGGTTACATTTAGACTCTGTGGTAGGTAGTATCTACCAAGCAATATACTGATTCATAGTACATTTTCTTTGAACATCCAAGTTCACTATTGTTATGACTCTATTTAATAAATTTTCATCATTATTGGAGTATTTGATTGGGCATAATAGGAGCATAATAGGTAAATTTCAAAGCATAATAGGTAAATTTGACAAGCATTAGAGCAGAACATAATAGGTGAAAAATGGAGCATAATTGGCCCAGGCCTATATGTAGCTTGGTGTAATTTTAAATAACATGACCTTACCTTGCATTTGTGATGAGCGTACTTGTATGCATACACACAGCCACACACACCCACACCCCCACACATACATCATGTTCGTATAGACGCTATAAGCCCATACAAACTGCAAATTAAGTAATCTTATAGGAGTCAGAATAATAATTATAAAAAAATAACAAAAATATAATAATAAAATAATAATGATACAACCACTACTGGAACAATAATAAAAATAAAATTAATAAAATAATGAAAATTTAACAACAACAACAACAATAATAATAATAATTAATAAATCAAAAATGGATACCTTCTACTTATCCTGTTCAATCTCCCTGTAACCAGTGAATCATTATTTATATATCTACTCAGTAGCATCGTAACTAGTAGAACCTCATAGATCCGAACATCAGACAACCAAATTAACCGAACCGCGAAGAGAAATTATAATTATATTATATTCAGAGTTGCGTACATTTCAGAGTTACGTACACCTCACTTCCCAAGGGGTGCGGAACTCTGAGGTTCTACTGTATATGACCCCACCCACACCTTTACCCAGTGTTTCCCAAATGGTTGAATCCTTCAGGAGGTGCAGACTTGAGAGCAGCATGACAAGCTCTGCTAGCAGCACTTCCTTCACCACCATCAAAACCAAACAGAGTGTGAGGGTTCAGCTGATGCTTGAACTGTTTCTCTATCACCTCCTGGACCGCAGCTTGATCTTCACTCACTCACAGACGCCCAGACAACAACATGTAACCTAGACACACAAAAGTTGCAAGCAAAAATAATTAAATAAAGTTAATTTTGATTTAATTTTATAGGAAATCTTAATGGTTAACAATTGTATTTATTATAATCAAATAGCTTTGATTGTTCAATATCAGTGGCAGTATGTGTAGATGGTGTTAGACCAAAGGTAACAAATAATCAACAGTTCCCCAAGTAATTGTTAACATATAATTATTATTTGTATTTGTATGGTAGATATACCCTCAAAATAGTATTAATATGTCTCAAGGTGTTCTGAACTGCCAAGCTCATTACCTCCAACTGGGGGTAATGAGTATCCCTTATGAACTAGTGTTACTGCAAACCACAAGCTCAGTTACGTATAACTCTAGTCTCTAGTACAAACTACTGCAGTGAAGACATCTGCATAGAATAAACCACTTATCACACTCTTCAGAGTGATATGGCTAGATGTTTCACTCTAAGGCTTTATTTTCACTCCCTTTGGCTTGTAAAAAATAAACAAGCCTTTCAGTGAAATATTTCACCATATCACACTCAACCCATGTAATATTATAGATACTATATTTATATCAGATGTATAAGGATGGAAGAGGGAAGGACTAGAAAAAAGGGGCAGTTGTGTGACCTATGAAAATACTTGTAGCCTGCACTACATACTTGTCATTCCATCTAAGCACACCCACACTATGTATTCCATTGGTGGGTCCCATCAAATAAAAATTCATTGGCAGAACACAAATTCATAGAGTAAAGGTTTCCATAACATATTCAGGATACAAAAAGTACAACAAGTACAGATGTGTTGAGAGTGATGTGACAGAGGCAGATGAATGGACATGATGATGTAATAGCATGTGTGATGTACGTAAGCTCTAAGATGTTAATATGTCCTTGAGTTCACGAGAAAGTTCCAATAATTTAAGTCTTTCCAGTGCTCGTATAAATGTGTTCCAAGTGACAGGTCTGGTCCCTTGTCCCTTCAGCCATTCTTTTAAAGTTTCGTCACATTTTCTAACGACTGAAGAAGGGTCTGACCTGTCCCATATATTATATACTAAACTTTTTCGAAGACCCAACAAGTGTCCTAATTCCTTGCAGTCTAGGGCAACTTCTTCTATGATGCGAAGTTCAGACTTCAACTTAGAAGGGAATGATATTAATTCTTCATGAGTTGGCATGTCATGTAGTCTGTGATTCGGCATTTTATGCAATCTTGAAAAAGATAAGAAGTATGTAACTGCCACAGCGATCAGCACAACACATACAGCAAGTATAAATAGTTGGTGCTTGCATATAACAGAAAATGGAAATGATTTCCCGTTAGTGGTTGAAAATGCATGACTGGACAAAGAGGATTGTGGGTCAGCTTGTTGATCAGGCAAAAACACTTCTGTGTGAGAGGAGTAAGTTATTACATCAGATAGAGACAATTGGACCCCACTTGATGGAGAAGTTGGTCGAACAGATAGTAAGTCTTGTGAATCAGTGGGAGAAGAAAGCTCAGGCGGCACATTAGTAGATCGAGCTAGATGATCAGATGGTTGTAAAAGAGTGGGAGGACCTGATAGATCAGAACATAAGACTTGTGAATCTATGGGAGGAGCTGGTTGAGCAGACAACAAGGCCTGATCAGACAAGCTTTGCAAACAAATTGGCAAATCTTGTTGATTGGACAGGGAGTTGTGTGGTTCATTGAGAATGTTCAGTTGTTCAGACAGGGAGTCTTGTGAATGTGTGGGAGGGTCTGGTTGATCAGACTGGGAGCTGTTAGGATCCATGGGAGGATCTGGTTGACCAGACAGGGAGCTGTGTGGATCTGTGGGAGGATCTGGTTGATCAGACTGGGAGCTGTGTGGATCTGTGGGAGGATTTGGTTGATCAGATAGGGTGCTGTTAGGATCTGTGGGAGGATCTGGTTGATCAGACTGGGAGCTGTTAGGATCCATGGGAGGATCTGGTTGACCAGACTGGGAGCTGTGTGGATCTGTGGGAGGATCTGGTTGACCAGACAGGGAGCTGTGTGGAACAGTGGGAGGATCTGGTTGATCAGACTGGGAGCTGTGTGGATCTGTGGGAGGGTCTGGTTGATCAGACTGGGAGCTGTGTGGATCTGTGGGAGGATTTGGTTGATCAGATAGGAAGCTGTGTGGATCTGTGGGAGGATCTGGTTGATCATGCAAGGAGCTGTGTGGATCTGTGGGAGGATCTGGTTGATCAGGCAGAGAGCTGTGTGGATCTGTAGGAGGATCTGGTTGATCAGAAAGGGAGCTGTGTGGATCTGTGGGAGGATCTGGTTGACCAGACCTGGAGCTATGTGGATCAGTGGGAGGATCAGGTTGATTCGACAGAGGATTGTGTGGACCCAGGGATGATACTGGCTGACATGGTAACAGCACAGGTTGATAATCACTGGGTGGGGATACTAATTTGTCCCAAAATAGAACCACATGTTGATTTCTAGCTTCAGAGGCAAGCATCAGAGATGTTTGGTTAAGAATATTTGTCAGACTGACTAGTGCCCCATGTTTTAGTAATACTTTAACAACCTCAGCATGTCCAAAACGACTGGCAAGCATGAGTGCAGACATTCCATTGTTCATTTGTTTATTAACTTCAGCTCCGTTCTCCAATAATATTTCAACTATGTCACTGCGACCAACCAGACTGGCTACTGTTAGTGCTGTGTGTCTAAAAGAATGCAGATTTATCCTTGTCTTATGTAAGGCAACTTCATAAACTTCAGAATTTACTTTTAGGATATTTTCAGGCAAGTCTGCATAAACAATGTTGTCATCATGGACCTGTGCTCCATTTTCTTTCAATAATTGTGATACTTCAGTATGATCCTCGTGAGAGTTAACAAATTTTGCAAAATGGCAACTTTTCTGTCCCTCTAATTGAGTTCCATTTTCCAATGCCACAGAACACCGAAAAGATTCAGTTTCACATTCAATGCTATGGTCTCGTAATATATTAATCAAAAAATCATTCGCTTTTTCACTTGTTAAACATAGTTCATAGTATTCACTTAGTGTTTGCAGATCCACCTCAGCTCTGTTATCTAGCAGTATTTTAACAACCTCGCCATATCCATTCTGACTTGCCATCATTAATGCAGATTTCCCATCTTCCTCTTGCAGATCCACCTTAGCTCCGTTCTCTAGCAGTATTTTAACAACCCCGCCATGTCCATTCTGACTTGCAATCATTAATGCAGACCACCCATCTTCTTCTTGCAGATCCACCTTAGCTCCGTTCTCTAGCAGTATTTTAACAACCTCGCCATGTCCATTCTGACTTGCAATCATTAATGCAGACCACCCATCTTCCTCTTGCAGATCCACCTTAGCTCCGTTCTCTAGCAGTATTTTAACAACCTCGCCATGTCCATTCTGACTTGCAATCATTAATGCAGACCACCCATCTTCCTTTTGCAGATCCACCTTAGCTCCGTTCTCTAGCAATATTTTAACAACCTCGCCATGTCCATTCTGACTTGCACTCATTAATGCAGACCACCCATCATCCTCTTGCAGATCCACCTTCGCTTCGTTCTCTAGCAATATTTTAACAACCTCGCCATGCCCATTCTGACTTGCAAACATTAATGCAGACCACCCATCTTCCTCTAGCAGATCCACCTTCGCTCTGTTTTCTAGAAGTATTTTAACAACCTCGCCATGTCCACTCTGACTTGCACTCATTAATGCAGACCACCCATCTTCCTTTTGCAGATCCACCTTAGCTCCGTTCTCTAGCAGTATTTTAACAACCTCGCCATGTCCATTCTGACTTGCAATCATTAATGCAGACCACCCATCTTCCTCTTGCAGATCCACCTTAGCTCCGTTCTCTAGCAGTATTTTAACAACCTCGCCATGTCCATTCTGACTTGCAATCATTAATGCAGACCACCCATCTTCCTTTTGCAGATCCACCTTAGCTCCGTTCTCTAGCAATATTTTAACAACCTCGCCATGTCCATTCTGACTTGCACTCATTAATGCAGACCACCCATTTTCCTTTTGCCAATCCACCTTAGCGCCTTTTCTCATTAACAATTTGACTATGTCAGAGTTCCAACTGCTACTAGCCCACATTATTGGACTAAACTCATTGATAATACAGTTTAGATCTATTTCAAGGCATTGTGTGATGAGTTCAACTAGTTTGGTATTTCCTGACTGACATCCTCCTATCAATGCCTCTCTCACCTCATTGTCAGTGGTATCTGCTGCCAGTAGGGATCGTCTAATCTGCTTATAGTCTTCAGAGTCAATAGCTTGCCTCAGGCTCTGTCGATTCCCCATTTCAAAGTCAGGATTAATTCACTGTTTGGTTGTACTTCACTTTGACCTGAGTCTTGTGACTTCCTCTAATATAATTCATTGTGGGTCATGACAAACAGGTGCACTTGTGAGGTGTACGCTTGCGGTGTTGCCATAGAACTAACCAGATTCATTATCTTGGAGATTCTTTATGGCACAGACACACCCCCATGCAAAATTATGAATATTATGAAGTATGCAGAATCCATCATCACTCATGAGAAGCTAACTTTATGTTCCAATTGTCAATGTTCTTATTGTAATAAATATCTATTACTATAGTCTGTCCTAGTTGAGTTGGCATGACTGCAAACGTGGTAACTGTGGAATGCACTCAGTGAAAAAACTGGACACTATTTAGTCATGTGAATCTAATGACAGTGATGTGCAAATAAATCAATGTTCATGTGAAAGGGGGCTGGTTATTTGGATGTGCATTAATACCACAATTTTTGCTACAGTTTAGTAAAGTTTGTCTAGCAGTTTAAATAGTTGCTTTTGTAACTATGTTAATTGCTTCCTAAATCAACCTATTGTATGTACATCCATAAAATTGGGGGGGAGGGGAGGGGGAGAACCTGAAGGAGTGAAACGGGAGATTATAAAGGCGGCCCAATGTATATTATGGTAAACTTTTCGAGAGTATTGAATCATCCACTTTGCCTACCTGTAATTCTTCTGGACTTCACAAGCTCTAGCTCTATACAGAAGAATGATACTGTTGCTCAGTAGTTAAAAATGCAAGCCTATTAAACAATTGTATTTCAATTTTTCCAATGGTGCAAACTCCAGATACGTAGCTGATTCCGTTCAAAAGTTATTCAAGTTTTACTTATGGCCAACCTAACTTGGACAGACTATACTTTAGCTCTAGTACTTTATGTACAAACAAACGTTATGCCTTGTGTACACACTCATAGAAATCTACCATTACAGCCTGAGAGAGAGAGAGGGGGGGGGGACGGTATTAAGCAAATCTTTATAATCGTTCAACAAGTCAGTTTTATTTGTCTATTTTTAGTAATTGTTTATTGTTATGGTTGAAAAACAAAATGTAGTAGAGAAAGCTGTACAAGCTAGCAGCACTGAGGGTTGTGCTCCAGGACTAAGGATTACACTCGTATGTATATGAATTTTGACTAATGAATCAGCAATTCAATACAACATCACATACATACCATCTTCAGCCAGCTGTTGGTCCCAGTCATGGAAGTGGGTGGAGCAGTTTGACCTCCAATACCTCTCTGCCCATCGGAACAAATCTCTGAGAGTAATGAGACAATACTTGCCTGCAAATATACCAGACACCGACCTTCACTCCTAAACACACACACACACACACACACACACATAAACCTACTCACATGCCGATCTCAAAATATTTTTTTGCAAGAGTATTAGCATTAATAGCAACTTCTCTCAGTTTTAACAATCAATATTACGTTAATAAAAATTAACCCGACATTTCAACTTCTTGCTGAAGTTCTCTTTAGGGGTTAATCAGTTCAAAGTCTCTGTGGTGATATAATGAACCGAAGAGGACTTTGGCAATAAGTCGAAATGTCATGCTTTAACACAAATTGGCTGTTAGAACTGATAAAATTTACAATTATTATCATTATTTCAGCCTAGAATGATTGAATCAATTAGCAAAATTCACAGAATGGCAAGTTCACTGGGAATAGTTATAGTCAAAACCTATAGACAGATGATACAATTCTAGAAAGTTAGTTAACATGAGTTTAGCTTATATTTGATAGAGAGATTTTTCTTGCTAGTGAAATTGATTAATTCAGAGTAATATTGCAATGCTAGTGCCAATGAGTGCTAGCTGAACGAGATTAAAATCAAGTGAAATCAAATTATTGAGAAAGTATATAAAGTCAGCATCCCTGATACCACAGTATGTGCACTGCTGTGAAGTTTAACTGGAAAGGGATGTCACAACCCACCTTCCTACCACCACAAGCTCCAGGTGGATTCTGTGTGCCAAAGAGCATAAAGTTGGGATTTTCCTTCACTAGTTCCTGAGTCTCCGCAATGAATAATTCTTGATTATCATCAAGCACCTGAAGACAGAATTGCGAAAATATTACGAGTGAAATTGCAAAATAAAACATTGTACTTCAAAAGGTAAGCAGTCTGGGCTAATAGAATGACATGAAGGTTACCCCAAATAGAACCCTAAGATATGACCTCTGTAACTTATTGCAATTTCATAATAAAATCAGATCAAGAGAATTTGAACAATAACAGCAACAGCTATAAATAACGGGAATCTAGACTAATTATTTGCAACCCCCAGTAGCATTGCAAATTTATTAATGCCAGCACTACGAATAAAACAAGAGCCTAATAAATTATCTTTCAGCTATAAATAGAAATACTACATTGTGTAACTTCACCCCACAATCAACAATCATATGTAGACTTACACTGACAAAAGCCACTCCCTCTTCCCCAACAATCCTGGTATTATAAAGCAGACAGACCAGTTATTGCTCTCACCTTGTCTAGTGCCACACCCCCACAGAATAAGATAACTGGGCTGACTCCTACACCTCTTCATCAGTGGGAGGTGCCCACACAGTTTATCACCTAACACACACACACACACATAAAATCATTGACACAAGTGTTTTGCCATCATAGATTTGTAGTGTAACACAATCACCTATTAAACAACAATAAAAAAAATAAAATAAAATAAAACCGCAACAAAAACAAACTGCTAATGACAATATCAAGACCAAGTTGACTGGCATGGCCACAAACATGTTAATTAATACTGCATTACACAATTATAAACACACAGAGCTAATGAGATAACAATGAACTGCATGGAACAAACCTCCAGTTGTTGTTCTGTTGTCATGGCAGTAAGATGCAAGACAGCACAGTGCTCACAGAGAACTTGACATATGGCTGAAGATTTCACACCTCCTACTGTTGTGTAAATCCACTAGTGATAATGGATTGCCCTCTGTAGCTGGGTTGTAAGGCCAGCTATGCGCAAAAATAGCTCAGTCAAGCTTGATTAAAACTATCTTTAGGAGAAAAAAACAGAGAGAGAGTGAAATGATACAAGGTTCTAGTTTAAATAGTGGGAAGAGGCAAGGTGAGCATGAGTGGAGAATATACATATATGGAAAAGAAGGGTTTGCATGAACATGTGTATATAACTGTTCCACAAATTAAATAAATGGCATAATGATACAGAATGAATGGAGAGTAGGGTGACTGTTAATGGATCAATGTTTATTTAGCTGCAGGAGGAGGTGACTAGCAGGTGTGGTGTGAGCAGGGAAATGTAGTAAATAGGTGAGAAGTGGGTAAAGTTTGTGAAGTAATGTGAGGCTTGAACATGCCGCCCGTCGAAAAGGGAGTTTCTTTTCTAAGGTTCTTGGGAGATGAGCCGAACAATCTTCGCTGTAGGTCTCTTGTAGGTCCCTGTCTTAGTCTTTATGGCCACAACTCGCACATGTCCATCTTTTCCAGGATAGATTCTGACTATTTTGCCCATGGGCCAGTGAGAATTGGATACCAATCCATCTTCCTTGATGAGTACGATGTCATCAACCTGCAGATTAGCAGTTGGAGTTCTCCACTTGTTGAAGCGCTGGAGTTGCTGGAGATATTCGGTTGACCATCTGCGCCAGAAGTGCTGACTGATTGCTTGTAGCAGTGACCATCGTCGTAGGAGTGGCAGTTTCTTTGAGGTGAGGTCAATCTCAGGCAGAGCTTGAAGGTTTCGTCCAATCAAGAAATGACCTGGTGTGAGAACATCGATGCCGTCGTCAGAGTGTGATTGGAGAGGGACTAGAGGTCTACTGTTGAGGCAGCATTCGACTTGGCATAGCACAGTAGTCAACTCTTCAAAGGTCAGTCGCTGCTCACCAACAACCCTTTTGAGGTGGAATTTAGCACTCTTCACAGCTGCTTCCCAGAGCCCTCCAAAATGAGGGGCTTTTTCAGGAGAGAAATGCCATTCAATTCTTTGGGATGTAGCAAAGCTAGTGATGGCTGTTTGAGTAGTCTTCTCTGACAAGAGGGCATAAATATCCTTCAGAATGTTGTTGGCCCCCACAAAGTTTGACCCGTTGTCGGACTGGAGGTGAGTAGGGCATCCTCTTCGAGCTACAAATCTTTTGAGAGCTGCAAGGAAAGCTTCGCTGGTCAAGTCGGATACCAGTTCTATGTGAACGGCTTTGGTGGAGAAACATACAAACAGACATGCATATGCCTTTAGATATACTGGCCGTCTAGTGTGACCTTTCTTGATGATGAAAGGTCCAGCAAAATCCATTCCAGTGTGGTTGAAGGGAGCAGATGGAGTGACTCTGGATGCAGGTAGTTGTCCCATCATTTGTTGCTGAGTAATTGCAGAGGTTTTGCGGCACGTTATGCAGCTCCTGCATGTGGTCCGAATTAGTCTCCTAGCACCAATGATGTGATAATTGGCTGCAGTAGCTGCCATGAGAAGTGTGGGTCCAGCGTGAAGTAGTGCTAAATGTTTGGTGGTTACGATTAGGCGAGTGAGAAGGTCCTTGCCACTGAGAATTATAGGGTGACGTTGAGATGTGGCAAGGGCTGAGTTCTGGAGTCTGCCACCCATGACAATGAGTCCTCCTGATCTGATAGTGGGAGATAAACTTGCAATGCAACTGGAGGGCTTGAGTGTCTTGCCACTCTGAAGTCTTTGCAACTCAGTGGGGAATGAGCGTCTCTGTGAGCGAGAAATAAGTAGCAACTCGGCTTCTTTGATTTCAGATGCTGTTAGGAAGGGATTAGAACAATGGTTTGGAGATGGTGATGACTGTAGCTTCCTTGTTCGCTCGATAAATCGCAGCATCCATGCGGTGACCCTTACCAGTTTGTCAAAACAACTGAATCGCTCCTCCAAGTCCATGTGTGGAGCGATGTTGACTGGCAGGCATATCACTTTCACCTCTGGTATGTTGAGAGGAGGTGTCAGAGGTTGGGTTGGTAGTTGTGGCGGATCTGTGAGCAGCCAAGACGGTCCTGTCCACCACAATTGGTGCTGTAGCAGTTCTTGAGGAAACATTCCTCTTGAAGCGCAGTCTGCTGGATTATCTTGGCTGGGCACATGTCTCCAAGCAGTGGGAGGTAACCTCTCCAGGATGTTGGCAACTCTGTTCCCCACAAATGTCTTCAGTCTTCTGGGGTTGCCATCCAGCCAGTAGAGAACAATGGTGGAGTCGCTCCAGGCATAGGTGTTAGAGAGGTTGATGTGGAGTGCGGCTCCTACAGTAGTCAGGAGCTTGGCTAGTAGATGTGCTGCACATAGTTCCAGGCGAGGTATAGAGAGCTGTTTCAGAGGAGCCACCTTTGTCTTGGCAGTGACGAGCGCCATGGTGGGAGGTGCCGCAGCATACGTTGTACGGAGGTACACTACAGCAGCATAGGCCTTCTCCGATGCATCAGCAAATCCATGGAGCTCAGTTTGCAGAATCTCCTCCCCCTTTCTAAAATAACATCTAGCAACCGGAAAGTTAGTGAAACATGACAGTTGACTACGCCAGATGTGATGACATTCTTGGACCTCTGGAGGTACTTCCTGGTCCCAATCAAGCTTCAATTCCCACAGCCTCTGAAACAGCATCTTCATCTTCACTGTTGCTGGAGCCAGCCATCCCAAGACATCAAAGGTCCGGGCAATGTCAGATATGATGCTTCGTTTGGTGGTAGACTGTTGGGCTGGATCACCTATGGACACAAAAAAGGAGTCAGTTTGAGCATCCCAGTGTATACCTAATGCCTTTGGGTGCGAAGTTGCAGTGTCTTGGTTGAGCATTTTTTGCTGAGAAGGCTCATGCAAGTCTGTAGGAATAGTGTCCATCACTTGCTCCGAATTGGACCTCCACTTCCTCAGTTGAAAACCACCTTTGAGTAAGAGTGTTCGAAGTTGTTCTTGCAGACTGATGGCTTCCTCTGTGGTCTGAGCACCAGCCAGAAAATCGTCAACATAGAACGACTTGCTGACATGAGGGGATGCCAATGGATAGTCAGCACCGAAGTCTGCGGCGACTTGCTGGAGAGTACGAATGGCAGCGAAGGGAGATGCAGCTACTCCAAATGTTACTCGAGTCATTCGGAATTCACTAGGGTCTGTAGAGATGTCTTGGCGCCACAGAAAACGATGAAAATTACGATCTTCTGGAGACAGTTGGATGGCTCGGTACATCTTGCTGATGTCACCAGACAGAGCTATGGGATATGTCCTGAACTTCATGAGGATGTCTGTGATTGGTGGGTATAACGTTGGTCCAACTGCCAGGGTGTCATTGAAGGAATGACCAGATGATGTCTTAGCGGATGCGTCAAATACGACACGTAGCTTGGTTGTGGAGCTGGATTGTTTCACCACGGAATGCATTGGCATGTAGTAGACTCGTGAGTCAGGGAGCTTGAGTTCATTGTCAGGAACAGGTTCCGCATGGCCGAGATCCATGTACTCCTTCACTACGTCCTGAAATTGTTGCCACATGCCCTTCTTCAGAAGAGACTGTTCATTCGTCTTGAGACGTCTGAGAGCTTGACTGCGGGATTCACCCAGGACTGGAGCATCAGCTTTCCGAGGCAGAGTCACTTGATACAAACCTTGAGAAAGAAAAACATGGTTAGATACAAAATGTTCTTGAACCACCTTCTCCTCTGAAGTTTGGACTGGAGCTGTGGAGACCTCCTCTGTTTCCCAGAATCTCTTCAGTAGATCGTCAGAGGTTGGAGTTGGACTGACCACATTGACTGATGATGTTGCAGAGTTAGACGTTGATGGGAGTCGCCCCAAGATTGCCCAACCGTACACTGTCTTAATAGCGACTGGCTCAGAAGGAGCTCCTCGTCTGAACTCGGGCATGATGATGTCTTGCAGTGCATCATTTCCAATTAGGAGGTCGATCTTGCCAGGTTGATCAAACTGTGGATCTGCCAGAGGGAGATTTTGTAGGTGTGGCAGATGTCTGAGCGGAGGTGGTATTTGAGCTGGCATGTTTCCGGTCACCTTGGGGAGTACAAAGACCTTTAGAAATAGAGGTGTGGCATCTTCTGCTGTCGAGAGAAAGACGTGTGATGAATGAGAGCTGCAGGTAGTGACATCACCCACACCAGCCATTCCCAGCTTCTCTGGATGCAAGTGTAGCTGTAGCAGTTGTGCAGCTCTTCTGGTCATAATAGTCAGGTGTGAACCAGTGTCTAGAAAAGCCCTAGCTCGAAGCTTGCGTCCATGAGATGATTCTAGAGTGACCACTGCTGTCATGTGAATAGTGGGATCAAACTTGGTCATGATGGGAGCTGCAGTTACTGAATGCATCTGTTGGGCCTGGTTCCCCTGCGATGAGGCAGCTTGTGCTGGTGAGGATGGACCTGGGGCTTGTGAGGATGCAACTTGTGTTTGTGAGGATGAACCCGGGGCTTGTGAGGAAGCAGCTTGGGCTTGTGGCTCAGTTGGAAGTACTGGAGCAGACTCTCTATGGAGAATGGTGTGGTGGTTTCTGTGACACTTCTTGCAACGTCCGAGACTCCGACAATCTTTGACCCTGTGTCCAGAAGTCAAACAGTTAGAACATACATTGTGTTTTCTTACATGGTTTTGCTTGTCATCGAGGGACATGGCCATGAATGCAGTGCAGTAGTAGAGACTGTGACGATCTCCTTTGCAGGCAGAGCAGGCACCCGAGTTGCTCCGGCTTGTGGAAGGTTGCGAGACATGAACAGCAGCCTTTGGCTTGCGTGCTGGATCCCTTCCCATCTCAGCTCTGTTGAGGACGTTGCTGGCAGTAGCAGTGGAGTTTGCGTGCTCAGTGAGAAATGCTAGCAAGTCTTTGACTTTAGGAACATCCTTTGTATCTCGCGTGTGTAGGCTCCATCTGTCAGTTATCACCTTTGGGAGCTTGGAAGTGGCGATTGAAGTGAGGATGGATTCTGCATCAAATTGTTTAGCATTCTCCAGAGCTCTGATGTTGAGAGAGAAGGTATCTATGAAGGCACAGAGCTCCTTGTGAGTGTCATGCTTCACAGCTTGGCAATTGATCAGTGCCATGACGTGATGTTGATGGATGATTCGCTTCTTATCATAGCGTTTCTGGAGAGTGTCGACCAGCTCATCATACTGACCAGGAGCAATTGTTGTAGTTGACAAGAGTTGAGAAGCGTCAGGATCAGTGATGGCCTGGCGTAGATACGTGAGTTTTTCATGGTTGTCAAGCTTGGGATTATCGTGGATGATAGAACTGAATCTTTCCCAGAAGACGGCCCACTACAGTATGTCTCCATTGAATGTAGGAACGGCGAGCTTTGGTAATTTGATGTGATGATGATGATGGTCACTAGTAGTAGAACTGGAGATGCTAACATCAGCAGGACTAGCCCGTGCTTCAGAAGCTGACAAATCAAGCATGCGTGTGTCAAATGCTCTAACCATCTTTGATACTCTGTGATCGCGAGGTATGGTAGATTGATTGACTGTTTTCTCCATTTGAGCCAAGGTATTCTCAAGTTTCTTCAAAGCATCTGGATAACTGAGTTCTGGGTTGGTTGCGATCTTTGCTTCCAGGTTGGCTAGCTTCTCATCGAAGTTGCATGCCTCCATGTGAACTGACTTCAAGTTGACCAAACGCTGCAGGATGGAAAGTGTGAGTGCAACTGACTCCTCGTCTGAATCAAGTGTTCTCATTTCTTGCTCGTCGTCAACTTCTGTTGCATGAGTTTCAAGTAAGTTTTGGTGAACTTGGATGAAGGATTCGCTAGTGGCCTGAACAGACTCCATCTGACGCTTGAGAGTAGCAATGTCGAATGTGGAAGGATCAGCATCCAGGAGTTTCTCATGCCTACGAAGTACTCTAGTGATAGCACCACCATATGCAGAACGACTTTTCTTCATAGCTTCCATAATGAGTGATAGTAGAAGTGTTGGGTGAACGAGAGATAGCGGTTGAGTTGAGTAGAGGATGAAGAATAGGATCGACCAATAGAGTTGGGTAATCCGGCTCGAAGGACCATTCAATGTTGTGTAAATCCACTAGTGATAATGGATTGCCCTCTGTAGCTGGGTTGTAAGGCCAGCTATGCGCAAAAATAGCTCAGTCAAGCTTGATTAAAACTATCTTTAGGAGAAAAAAACAGAGAGAGAGTGAAATGATACAAGGTTCTAGTTTAAATAGTGGGAAGAGGCAAGGTGAGCATGAGTGGAGAATATACATATATGGAAAAGAAGGGTTTGCATGAACATGTGTATATAACTGTTCCACAAATTAAATAAATGGCATAATGATACAGAATGAATGGAGAGTAGGGTGACTGTTAATGGATCAATGTTTATTTAGCTGCAGGAGGAGGTGACTAGCAGGTGTGGTGTGAGCAGGGAAATGTAGTAAATAGGTGAGAAGTGGGTAAAGTTTGTGAAGTAATGTGAGGCTTGAACACCTACATCATTTCTAAACATACACACAAAATTAAATCATTTTCACAAAAGCTCGTTCAAGAGAAAACCAGGAATGGGGAAAGCCTCCAAACTGCTGTTCTATTAGGGCTTATATTGCCCTTTACTTGTGGGTAAAGAACTTCATAATAAACTATGGCTTTGTTATATTCTGGCATCTCCACATGACTAGGTAGCAACAAGTATAATTTTAACAGGGGAGAAAGAAGTGAAACCTCTTAGTGTATACCTGATATGCCACTCACAACATTGTGGTATTCACTAACTCGGAAATATACTCCTCACCCATACCACCAACTAATCCCATCATATCACGATGGCCACCCTTTACCATATTACAATCACTCACCGCATTAGCTGGAGCCAAATGGAAGTCTTCTAAAATGATCCACCACACCATTGAACAACTGTGAACACAACAAATGTATAAACAACAACCACAACAAAAATACATACACAACAAACGACAAATGTACATACGGCACACACTGCACACTAACACATAATCACTACAAACACATGCACATACAACAAACATACAAACTCACACATACCTAGCAACCATATATCACTTGAAAGTACATGTATTGTTCAACATTAGTGGTCAAATTTGGTTGCCTAGCAACAAACCACAAAGTCGTTATTGTGACCTGTATGCGCTCCAGTGCAATAGTAGCAATTGCTTTGTGCATGATTAGTTATTATTATTATTATTATTATAGTTAGTTATTATAGACAGTCATCTCAACCAGCAATGCTGTTTCCACCCACAACACCAGGGGAGGTGTGACTGCTAGCCCAGCTAAAGAACATCAAGAATAAAAGATATTTCGCTAACAATTCCAGTCCTTCTCTGCACACACTCACTCCTCCCTCTAGCAATTCTCTTACTCATACTCCTCATTTCTCATTCATTCATTACTTTTTCTACCTTTCTTGCTTTCAACATAATCAGTATCATCATCATCTGACCTTACAGAAGTAATCATCAGCCGTGCTCTGGATGCTGCAGTTAAGCTTTAGCGTTGTTTGTTAAGGGGAAAATATTATTCCCACATTACATCATCCTTAAGCACCTATAAGTGCTTGTGCCGGTGAATGGATTAAGTAAAGGAGGAAGTTGCGATTTTAAAATATCATACTTACAGGTCTAAGTTGATCTTCTACCGAGTAAATATTAACCTAGCTATTAAACAACTACATAAATGTTAATTAATTTGGAACTACACTTCATTAATAGAACAACCTCATGTGGGAACACTTCTTCCGCGCACTGAACACGCCCTATATGTCACCATAGCAACATGGCTCACTCTGGTTATCTCACTTTTCTTTCTCCATTCCAACACGAGTTGTTAAGGCTTCTAATTGACTCATGGTACTAACCCGACTGCTTGCATAATATTATGCTATTTCATCCAGAAGTTTGAATGACAGAACATACTAATTAACCTTATGATGTAGGATGGTCAGGCAATCCTGATTCAAGAGAGACTGAGGTGCTCCAACATTGTGCTAAACCTTTTGCATTTTTTTATCATCAAATCAGAATTAGCATGAACGGGTTCTGTTTCTGCACTCTGTTATTTCTGCTGAACTCCTTGCGCTAACTTGCAGGCTTACCAGCAGGCTAGCAAAAACAACATTGTCAACCCAAGCTAGAGTGGCACTGAGATAATGGGCACGAGAGAATTGGAGGCCTACGTAAAATTAACTTACACACCAGCATTACCATTGGCATTAGCATAGCAACTTTCATGTCTCTATTTCAGCAACAAGGTGCGCGTTATAAATATTTTGTCAAGATCACTACTACTGTCGATCCGTTCGTGCTATAGTCTGGCAACGTGGAGGCGGGTGGAGCTGCGTTGAAGTTTCAGTTAACGAGAATGGCTGCCTAGTTTATGACGTCAGTATATCGCTACCGGTAAAAACTTACAATCGATTGCATCCAAATATGCCTGTAGAGGTTTGACAAAGTGTGAATGAACAATAGTCATTTTTGTACTTGAGGATAAGCTTCCAACACAAACATCTGTTGTTGCCACGAGTTCCCTCTGGCTTTATCCAGCAGTGCAGTGGAGTCAGAGCAACAACAACCTCACAATTTCAAACCCTTACATATTATTCTTATGCTGTTTATAGTCCTGGTTGCTGTATTGTTTTTAACTGAAGATGGTTTCAGGGAGCTATGTACTATCAGTCAATGTCCTTCATTCCTAAGGAATGAAAGGCAATATAAAGTTTATTATATTGTAATTATTTTGACGATTGCATGTCTCTTCAAGATGGTGACTTAACTGTGTGTGTGTGTGTGATCAGGTGATGTTGACAGAGCCTCCCATGAATCCTGTAAAGAACAGGGAGAAGATGATAGACTAGAGGTGAGGGGGTACATGAGAGTCACTGCAATTACTTTTTATTGCAGTAATGTGTGTCTGTCTGCAGTCAGTGCAGGTAGTCATGGAGGGCACTATTTGGTATAGTCATGTGTGTGCGGGTGTGTGTCATGCTAGTTAGTGTTAGCTGTGTCTTTCACTTATCAATGGTGGGAGGGGCATGTAACTATGCCATATACACTCACGTATATATTATTAGACATAGCTTATACTAAATTTGAATTGGCTAGTCATAATTTAACAGCTATACTTTGTGAATGCTCATAGTCCAGTCATAAGGTTTGACCCTAAAATAATTGCTACAAAAGGTTTTTTGATGGCTTCTGGTACTGTTCTGCATCACGTTCAACATACTAAAAGTCTACCACAATCTGACCAATAGAAATGTGTTATTTAGGTAGTATTTTGTCCACACACTCATTAATATTCATGAGATGCCATTTGCTGGCCTTATCTTCTGTTTTATTCAATTTAGAGAGATATAATTAAAACCACTGGAGACCTTGGTTCATAAGCTTAAAATGATATATAAAACATTACCTTTACGGGGAAAGTATAGAGGTTTTAAATGGCTAGACAGCTTCAAGTCAATAAAGTTATATTCCACAACATTTATTTTTTTTATCACTTATACTATCAGATAACAGGCTCCTACTACTACTCATGGCTAATTCTATTGGATATTGAGAAACAATCTGAACCCCAAACCCTCCCCAAGAATTTTAGAAAAAGTGATTGTTAAAATATTAATAAAATATCAAATAGGAATTAAATTAACATAATCAATAACAATACTCATAATAAAAATAGAGCAATGATAAAATTATTCTGATTAGCTTACTGTCAATTAAAAACTAGAAAATTTACAGGGTAGCATGCCTATTTTAAATGCCAAGAATTGCTTGCCGCTTCATTTCAAATTTGGCATTTATGTACTTGCATTGTTCAATTCATGGTTGTAATTCTAAAAGCAGTGATCCTTCTTCTCAAAGTACTGGGCAACACATTATGAAATTGAAGCTTGGAGTTTTATTTCTTATAAAAATTTAATTAAGCACTTTTCTCAATTGTTTAAAATATTAATCCTGTTTTCCCGAGGTGTTTTTGTAACTTTGCGTGCAATTTTTAAAACTTGAAATTTAATGTTTCGCACTTTCTACCTGATTTTACAATTCATCCTTGCTAGAAGCAATATAAATATGCATAAGTTACACCACAATGTATACGTAGGTTACACCATGACATGGAGGTTGGTGCAGGATTTATACAAGCGAGGGCTAAAGGTCCGAGGATAGCGTAAATCACATACTGACCTAACGAAGGGGTGCAACTGACTTGTGCCATGGCTCTAGGCTATAGGAGACACATAAAAACTAATTTTTTCATTGGATGATTCACTTATTCACCTCCTAGGAAGTGAGTATGAAATATATTCTCCTTGAATAGACCACTTGCATCTGCGAACTCAGGAATTTAATTATTGATGACGTCACCACTGGATGCCCGGTCTCCTATAGAAATGTATTGGCTTCAGCACCGATTGAGGCTGTGATTGATTCAAAATTCCCGCCAGCGGTGCGCACGCAACAATACTCTATTTAAATGAAAACAATCTTGAAATATGAAAAATTAGCTATCTTTTGAAGGTTGAACGGACAGAAAAGCTAAAGTAGTTTTGGAGATATAGTCGCTTTAAGTGGGATGCCTGGCCAGAGATGTCAGATATGTCACACTATTCAGAAAAAGGATTCTGGGGTTGCTTTCCACCGCTTTCCTAGAGACCCAGTGCTAAGGAGGTCGTGGCTCGAGGTATTTCAGTTGGGAGAAAGTGACCTAAAGCCAAGTTCGAGAGTTTGCTCGAGACATTTTCCTGATGGGGACTCTAAGAAGATGCCCAGCACAAGTGTAGGTGAGTATAGACTGCCATGTTTAGCTATGAGCCGTAATTTGAAATATTAATAAATAAAGCAGTTCTCTAAGACATTTTGTAATATCAACATAGTTTTAGTAGCTGTATAATAATATGCTTGTTGTCAGGTAAACGATTTGCATCTCCGATTAAGCCAGGTGCTAGGGCAGAAAGAGCGAAGACTAGGAGTGTTGACAAATACGTGCGAGACCATAGTTCCACACCAGCAACTACTAGCTGCAGTCGATCTGTCACACCTTCACTCGCACCGTCGACTTCACAGCAGGAGTCATTTGCTGGAACTTCTGAAGAACCTGATGATGAATCTTCAAAAGCTGTCCATACTGGCCTTTTAGCTTACATTGAACTTCTAGAGAGTGAAAATGCTCAGCTGAGAAGTGCACCATCTAACAAGAAACATTTCAGAATAGAAGATATACAGAATGATGACAAACTGGTATCCTTTTATACTGGCTTTTCATCCTATATGATTTTTTCAGCATTTTTTGAGTTTTTAGGTCCAGTAGTCAATAATTTAAATTATTGGGGATCTAAAGAACGTAGCACTTCCAACAAGCGTCGCCAAAAATTGGACCCTAAGAATCAGCTTTTTTTAGTTTTAATTAAGTTAAAACTAAATTTAAAACTAGTGGATTTAGCTTTTAGATTTGGTATATCAGCATCTCAAACCTCTAGATATATATCAACATGGATTTGTTTCTTATTTCATCACCTAAAGGAGATTGACTGGTTGCCTACTGTGAATCAGGTGAAAGGAACATTGCCTACTACTTTTCGTGAAAAATTTCCCACCACTTATGCCATTATAGATGGAAGCGAGGTATTTTTAGAAACTCCTTCTGATTTAGCAATGCAATCATCGACTTGGAGTCAATATAAGCATCACAATACGGTGAAATTTTTAGTAGCATGTACCCCTAATGGAGCTGTCTGCTTTGTGTCCCCACTCTATGTTGGTTCCATATCAGATGTTGAACTTACTCGTGAATCCGGTTTTCTTGATGCTATTAAAGGGAAAGTGGGGATATCAATTATGGCAGACAAAGGTTTCACTATTAGAGACTTGTTACAAAAAATAGATGTCGAACTAAATATCCCTGCATTTTTGAAGGAGAAGCAGCTCTCAGCTGAAGACGTAACTAAAGGACGTAAAATAGCATCCGTTCGAATTCATGTGGAGCGTGCTATTGGAAGAATAAAAAAATTTCAAATATTAAAAGGGACCATACCAATTTCAATGTCTAGGTTATCTAATCAAATTGTTTTTGTTTGTGCTTTTCTAACAAATTTTTTGCCTGCTTTAGTACCATTGCATAAAGATGTTGTTTCTAGTGATATTAATGTAGAAAACTATTTTGATCAATTGACAGATTCTGATTCAGATACTATTAGTGATTGTGATGATTCATTAATTTGTTATTGATATTTAATTGTTGTTTGATAATAAAGAAACAGTTCATTATTGTTTACATTTTAGATAAATCACGCATGGGAAGTCCAAGTACATGGAGGGGACTTACTAATTCAGGGGCAACACAATTATCATAAAATGCATTCAATTTGGGTAATAATTTTTCTTTCCAGTATTTTTCATCAAATAGAATTCGTTCCACGCTGATTCCTTTTGTTGTGTAGATCACAAAATCGCACCATGGCCGCTCCCCAATGCCCATTTGGTCTTGAACTTGTGCGTAGTAAGTATTGATGATTTCTCTTGAGTTCTAACTTTCCATCTTTCAGTGTACAATAAAATCCTGTTTCTGTGCATGCCTCCACAGGCAATACATTTCTGCAGGTATAAGGGCATTTGATTTCTAAAAATCCATAGGGTTGAGATGTATTTGAAGGATCATACACAGCTCCATCTGGGGAAGATCCTAAGCAGCTATAGCTAGGATTAATTATAAATCCACTAGGAGTAACAAATCATTATTAGTTTCAGCTAAACTACTTTTATATTTAATGTACTCCCTCAAAGCAAGATTTTCATGATTTATTCCATGTTGAATAGCAGGAGTGCTAAGTGCTCTTGGTTGAATAATCCGAAGTACTAAACTGTCCGGCTGAGTTGTGTCCTTTCGAGAAAGAACTGCACCAAATAGAGATGAAGTTATGCGATATCTTCTAACTGAGAACCAAAGCTGGGAGTTTCGTTGTTGATGAGTATTTCTCTCTATTTCTCTTGCTTTCTCTGCTGTAACCTGCAATGATGCTTTAAAGTTTTTGATAGTTTCTTTAAGTTTAATAATACTACTGTGAGGTTGGCATTCATTTGAAGTTAGATCTTCTTCACACTGAAATTGAGGATCAAGTAGAAGGTATATACCAAGTTGCTCTCCTTTCATTTTATTTAATAATTCTGGGAGGCGCTCTGATGCAGTTCCCCGAAACTGTTGGGGTCGAGGGTCATAGTCATCCATCTTTTTCATTTTTTTTTGTCAGGCTTGGCATAATCATGTTTCACAAATGATGCATCAGACAAGCGTAGAGTACTTTCCTTTCGTTTTTTTTGGAGGTTTCCAGCGACAGGGCTGTGACGTGCAGGGCAATAATTCTTCATCACTCACCAGTTCTTCTGAACTTCCATCAATTATGGTGGGTGGGTGAAGGGCAGAAATGGCATGCAGAAGTGCTGATATGTGGGTACAACTAGCCGACTTCCTATTGAAATATGATGTATTTGTAATATTGAGATGTATATTTTATATTACATTAATATTATCTTATTGCTTTAGTTCTTTTATTATAACAAATACTTCACATTTATTTATATTATTTATTTCATTCAATGGTGTAAGTTAATAACTGTGCAGAAAAAATTAAACATATCCAGCATAATTAATAAAAGACATACCTAGCTGCACATTCACAAGTAGCTAGTCTGACTGAAGTGACCTCTTCCTTACGACCCAGCAGGATGTATGTGTTATATACACCAGTTTTCATGGAAGGCTTCATTTTGCACTTAACATGGCAACACAGTGGGTTGTTAGTGTTAACTTGAAGTTCATCGACTCTGCCAGAGGCCCAGTGAGTATATCCACGTGACAATGCCCGAAAAGCACCTTGATCACCTATAAGGCCAACATGCCCAGCCAAGTAGGTATAAAGTAAACCTAAAAAAGGGTGGGAAAATGTAATAAAAATTAACAACAAAATGCGCAAATTTGCTTTATAAGGTATTGCACTCATCAATTCTTTGTAAAATTTACCATGGCTTACGCGAGGAACGAAAGCAGCAATGGATTGGTAATTCTCACTGGTTACAATCGTCCAACCAGTAAGAGGTGGAGAAGGAATAGATGGAAGAGAAACTTGTTTCCCTGACTCATTTAGTGCCTTGTATTTCTTGTACAAGTAAGACCCATTCACATCAATGACAGGCACTTTATCAGAATCTGCTTGCCTTATTCTACCATTTAATGATAGTGGACATTTGCATCATATACTAACCAAACAACTAATAACTGCAACTTTACTTGTCAATCACATCTTTTTTTCTCAAAGAATTAGAAACTTTGCAATTCCTCTGCAAAGGAGCCACCATCGCAAAGCTGCAAGGGGGTGCTTCTCAAATGGTTGTGACAGTTCAGCCCCAGGTATATCTGAAGCATCTAGTGGGATTCCTTCCATCACTTCTGAACTGCCACTCTCTCCCCCTAGGGAAACCACCGTAGAAGCCATAGAGTTGCTTTGTCCTGAACTACCGACAGAAAACTTTTTTTAAAATAACTTTTACCAAGCTAATATTCGTTAAAATAGAATACAACCGCCATAGACAATATAGCACGAGTTTAAAAATAAAGTTTACAAGCATCCAATACATTCTCTATGGGATCCAGAGCATCCACGCGTGACGTCATCAAATCAATTAACATTCCTTCTGCTATCGCGCAAGTGGCCTATTGAACTATTTTTGATGGCTGAAACTACAGTACCTATGGGGATACATAACTGTAGCCAAAAAAAAAAATCTCATGAAAGTTAAATTTCTGTCGAAATAAAGAACACATAATGAAACAAATTTTAAGAGACCAATTGGACTATATTTGTAGTATTGCTTATACCAGCAGTGTCATCACAAAATTATACATAATTACCTGCTATAGTTAATATGTCAGGGGTGGATCTAGTTTGGATATTATGAAGGAAGTGCAAAGTTATCATGCAGGTGTATCATATGAAATGTATATATTTTTTAATCAATGTGATTAGGAGGGGGAGGGCCCTTTTCCTCTCCTTCCCCCTCCTTCTCTTGGATCCTTTGTTCAACTAAACTGCATAAATTATTCTAACCTTTAAACTCTCCACGGATGTTCATCCACAGCTTCAGTGTATTTATAACTTGTACTCTAATGATGTCGCGTCGACAAAGAAACTTGTCCAAGCTCATTGTGTCTTTACCCAAGACATAAAATCTTTGAAACAAGGCATACAACAGCTGCTCTGGAGTGGCATAGCTTTGATAGGTGTAGAGAAATATCTTCACTAACTCCAAATCTATAGGAAATTGATAATAGGGTGAAAAGAAAGTAGTTTTACAGATGCTTTCTTTGTACAGAAACTTTATAGAAAACAAAACAAAACAAAATCATTGGTAAAAAGAAAAAAAGAAAAGAAAAAAAAATGTAATTCTGTCAATCTCTTTACAATACAAATACTCACCAAGGTTTCTTTCAGAAGTCACCTTTTCCACTAACTTCTCAAAACTTGCAGCCACAATAACCTCATCTGGATCTTTCAAAATATTATCTTGATTATCATCCTCTACGTTCCAGATGTGACAATCATTTTCTATAAGTAAATAGAATTACACAAGCACACATTGTGTATATTTTTGCGGTTCAAAATTTCTTTCTGTATAAATGAAACTATTATTCATTCCTAATCATCCTATATACTCACCTGGTTTCATAAGTAATATTATGGCTTTTACCTCCTGTGACACACCTGTGTTTGAAGTTTGGATTCATTCCCATTCTCAGATTTACACATAAAATAGATTTCAGATCTAAATTATGTCCAAGCTATTTTTAGCGCAGACAAGCTGCGCCCACAACCTGATTCGGTTTATTTTCTTTCTGTTGGCACGTAAGCTGACACAGAAAAACAATCTGTTTTCTGGCGAGTTCAAGCTGAGTTTGCAGACGACTAAAATAGTAGAGATTATCTTATAGTTGTTGGCCATCAGTAGTTATTAATGTTGTTTTTTCTTCTGATAGTCTGCAATCTGATCTTTAATCATAGTCATGGACCTGGCAAGCACTCTACAGTTCTGGACTTATAAATGGAGACTGCCTTTAATTCTGTTGAATCAGATGTTTGAGCATCCATACGCTGCACAAGTGATGCTGGTAATAACAGTGTGTTGTTTGTCGGAGGTACAGGCCTTACACCATCCTATTTGTCATCCAGCAATCAATATATTTCCTCCATACACCACTCAATATATATATAAATGTTAGGATTTCATACTAACATTTTTTTTCTTGTTTTACTATCAACTAGTATTATGCTTTGTGAAACTAATGTGTAAAACTTGTGGAGTTTTATTTTAGTGTTTTGTTATGAACTAGAATACAACCGCCATAGACAATATAGCACGAGTTTAAAAATAAAGTTTACAAGCATCCAATACATTCTCTATGGGATCCAGAGCATCCACGCGTGACGTCATCAAATCAATTAACATTCCTTCTGCTATCGCGCAAGTGGCCTATTGAACTATTTTTGATGGCTGAAACTACAGTACCTATGGGGATACATAACTGTAGCCAAAAAAAAAAATCTCATGAAAGTTAAATTTCTGTCGAAATAAAGAACACATAATGAAACAAATTTTAAGAGACCAATTGGACTATATTTGTAGTATTGCTTATACCAGCAGTGTCATCACAAAATTATACATAATTACCTGCTATAGTTAATATGTCAGGGGTGGATCTAGTTTGGATATTATGAAGGAAGTGCAAAGTTATCATGCAGGTGTATCATATGAAATGTATATATTTTTTAATCAATGTGATTAGGAGGGGGAGGGCCCTTTTCCTCTCCTTCCCCCTCCTTCTCTTGGATCCTTTGTTCAACTAAACTGCATAAATTATTCTAACCTTTAAACTCTCCACGGATGTTCATCCACAGCTTCAGTGTATTTATAACTTGTACTCTAATGATGTCGCGTCGACAAAGAAACTTGTCCAAGCTCATTGTGTCTTTACCCAAGACATAAAATCTTTGAAACAAGGCATACAACAGCTGCTCTGGAGTGGCATAGCTTTGATAGGTGTAGAGAAATATCTTCACTAACTCCAAATCTATAGGAAATTGATAATAGGGTGAAAAGAAAGTAGTTTTACAGATGCTTTCTTTGTACAGAAACTTTATAGAAAACAAAACAAAACAAAATCATTGGTAAAAAGAAAAAAAGAAAAGAAAAAAAAATGTAATTCTGTCAATCTCTTTACAATACAAATACTCACCAAGGTTTCTTTCAGAAGTCACCTTTTCCACTAACTTCTCAAAACTTGCAGCCACAATAACCTCATCTGGATCTTTCAAAATATTATCTTGATTATCATCCTCTACGTTCCAGATGTGACAATCATTTTCTATAAGTAAATACAATTATACAAGCACACATTGTGGATATTTTTGCGGTTCAAAATTTCTTTCTGTATAAATGAAACTATTATTCATTCCTAATCATCCTATATACTCACTGGTTTCATAAGTAATATTATGGCTTTTACCTCCTGTGACACACCTGTGTTTGAAGTTTGGATTCATTCCCATTCTCAGATTTACACATAAAATAGATTTCAGATCTAAATTATGTCCAAGCTATTTTTAGCGCAGACAAGCTGCACCCACAACCTGATTCGGTTTATTTTCTGTTGGCACGTAAGCTGACACAGAAAAACAATCTGTTTTCTGGCGAGTTCAAGCTGAGTTTGCAGACGACCAAAATAGTAGAGATTATCTTATAGTTGTTGGCCATCAGTAGTTATAAATGTTTTTTTTTTCTTCTGATAGTCTGCAATCTGATCTTTAATCATAGTCATGGACCTGGCAAGCACTCTACAATTCTGGACTTATAAATGGAGACTGCCTTAAATTCTGTTGAATCAGATGTTTGAGCAACCATAAGCTGCACAAGTGATGCTGGTAATAACAGTGAGTTTGTTTGTCGAAGGTACAGGCCTTACACCATCCTATTTGTCATCCAGCAATCAATATATCTCCTCCATACACCACTCAATATATTATATGTTTGGATTTCACACTAACATTTTTTTTCTTGTTTTACTATCAACTAGTATTGTGCTTTGTGAAACTAATGTGTGAAACTCGTGGAACTCTATTTTATTGTTTTGTTATGAACTTGCTATATGCTTCCTTAGGGACGTTATCTAATATCACACTTGCTCTGTTTGCTTTTTCTTTCTTATTAGCAATACAGGCATTGATGATTGGTCTGATGTAAGAGCCTTGCCTAAAATTTTCACGCAATTTTATTATTTTGATCCTGGTGAAGTTGAATTCCTACATGTAATGCAATAATTCCTTTGTCTTTTCTCTCTTTCAGTTTATGCTCATCAAACTCTTTTGGGCGAAGCAAACTCTTCCGGGTAGCATGTACCTCATAATGACTTATCCCCTCCCCCTTGATGCTTTCAGAAGTTAAACTGATTCTCACCTTATACTATATCCCAAGTAAACATTATCTTTTAATCTTGTGGAAAATATAGTAATCTTGGAAGAAGCTTGTGATTTCTGAGTTGCTTCTTTAGGCACAGATGTTATGGAAATCTTGATACCCTGAACTACCATCTGTTTGTAGTTTTTACTTTGTCCCTCTTCTTTTGTCTTTATTCCATTCTATGAGGACTTTCTCTTGCGATTTCTTTCCATGCTATCTTAATTTCAAATTACTATGTATTCCTTATTTCAGTCTACGAGGACTTTGTCTTGCGCTACCTTTTTTTTTTTCAATCTTACTACAGTATAATATGTTCTTTCATTTCATGAGGACTTTCTCTTGCGATTTCTTTCCATGCAATTTTGCTTACAGTAAACAGCCAATGAAGACTTCTTGCAATTTCTCTTCTTTCAATTTAAACTGCAGTTAGTGTGAAGTTACTGTGTGTTCCTTATTTTATTCTCTATTGACAATCAAGTCTTTCTAATGAAGTAGCATTAATAAAATTGCGCCCATATATATTTTTTCCTTTCAAATATTATATCTAAGTTAATGCTGTGTTTATAGTGCAATAGATAATTCTTGCTTCATTCCATGAAGACGTTCTCTCTTGTTATTCATTTCTTTACTGTCTGGGTTATAGTTAGATATACTGCAGTTACCATTTCACCATTTGTCATCACTATAGTTTCACCCTGGACGAGAAGGTGCACTAGGTTGGGTGGATCGAGTGCTATGGCCTGTTAAAACTTGTTGGCAGCTGCTGGCCATGTGGTTGTTACCTAGGCAGTATGTGGAAATGATGCTAGGTTATGTAGGCCTAGTGAAGTTGTTCAAGGCCTCATTTGAAGTTATTAGACACTGACTGATTAATGCCATTTTTCTCCCTCAGATATTGTGGTCATGTACTCGTAGCACCCACTAACGAGCAGACTTCTTTATTCAGTTCAGCATGAATTTGATACCTGGTTGGCTAGAGATGTTGGACCCTTAGATATGCTGGTGACTGGAAAGTGGGAAGGCCCTGAGGTGTGGCTAGTGGATATGGTGTTGTCCTCCACCACGACTAAGGCTATCTCCATAAACTCCAGTGCCGTAAGCCACATTGCTGGAGACAGTCTCACTGAGTTGGACAGGCTCCAGATGTAAAAAAATTATGTATCACTTAAAGTTCAAGACTGTGACATCATGAAAACTTTAATCTATAGGGGAGAAAAATGTAACCAAAACAATTACATACAAGTCGAAACGTTTTCTGGATTTTGTAATGTCCTAGGATGACGGTATGAAAGATGGTGTGAAATGATTACTACTAAAGAGGGAAAACTATTGCTTACAACTTTGAACATGTCAGAGTCAGTTAGTGAAGAGAGTGCAGCAAGTAAGCCACCTCCACCAAAAAACAACTTAATGTCTGGCTTGCTAAAGCAAGACCAAGTGCTTAGGATGATGAACAGAGAGAGTTGCCATTGACTGGCCAGCAACATGTGAAGAAAGAAATTGAGCAATATAAAAATTTCCTGTTCAGATGCTTCATCTCATTCTCTTGAGTGGTGGAGTACTTTTTAAGCAGATTCCTGTACTGTGTTTGGCTAATCAGTACTTGTGTGTGTGTGTTCATCTGAACGAGGTTTTAGTACATCCGGACGTACTGTTTCAAAGCGAAGGACATGCCTAAAACCAGATAAAACTAACGTGTTAGTTTTTCTGGCAAAATATTTATAATTTTTTATGGTATCATTTTCACACAGTTTGTTAAATTAAAATTATATTTGTTTGAAAATTCCTTAAAATTGACTTTGTTGGTATTACAATTAATATGAAATACCGTGATTGTCACCGCAAGTTCCTCTGCTAATGACAACTAACTTGATTTCCCCTTCTACCCCAAATATCTAAGCCCAAACCGGGTCCTCAGTTTTAGTTAGAATCATAGAAGAATGAATCAAAAACAGAAAAACCCTGGCTTATATCCAGGCAAAATGATACACACCCAGGGATCACTGCATGAGATAACTTAATGGATCGTTAACTATGAATAGTTTGTTTGTTGATGTTTGTAATTAACAGTGACAGTCTGAAAGAGTTACTAATTGAGATTAGACTAACGGTTTGTTTGTGTGTGAATGAATGACGATAATGTGTTCGTGTGTTTGTTTACTTGTTTTCTGCTTCCTGTCCCGGTCTGACGGTGACAGTGATATATCACTGTATCATTCAAGTAATATTTTATTGCCTGTATTTATCCAATATCGCCAGCTCTAGAGTGTTAACTTGATGACAGTTAATGTTTTACAAGCTCTTTGCAATATTTGTCTCAATTGAGGGTATTAGTCGAGCTGAACAAGAATTTGAGTCGAAATGTCCTATAAGTTTTTATATCTTATGCTGTGTTTAATGCTCATACCTATTGAGGACAGCTGCATGTACTGAATGTAACAGAAGATGGCTGTAGATTCTGCAAGTAGCTTTATTCTTCCTGGAGTGCATTATATTTACTTCAATACATAGGACTAAATTAAATTTTCTCCTCTCTAATAGCTAGTGTACCTCAGTATCGAAGTTTATTATTACTACATTGTTGTTTTGTTGTTTCCTGTGGTTTTCTGGTTGTTGCTGCTGTTTTTCCCCCCTGTTTTATTATTATTATTATCACTTTTTATGGCTAAAGTTATAATGATACAGGCTACTAAAGCTAAAATAATTAATTGTCTCTATGTTGTGTTAGTGTATGTAACTATTTTGCTGTGAGCCTGTGAGTAGTTTATGTGTAGTTTTACCATAATTATTGTTATTTGTGTTGTTATTATTACAATAGGTATTGGAGGAGCGAACTCACCCAGAAATGCTCATGGATGGTCAGAGTGGGTACATTTTGTCAGCTACTGTGGTGCAGAAGAATATCAATTGAATAGATCATGACACATTATTTATTTTTGTTCTGCATCTAAAATGTTCATCCAAGAACATACATATTTCTATGCACTGTGAATGTGTGTGAGAGATCCTGGTTATGGTTACCGTGCTATGTATAGCTTCTTGAATGCTTTGTATAACTCATAAATAATAGTAATAAGTTAATAAATAAATTTTCTCAAAGGGGAGTGATGGTTATTTTATTACAGGGCCTTTAGGGAACTCAACTCAACTGGTAAAGTGGCCTGGGTGCCTAATGCCATTAATATGGGCTGTGTGTGGGAGGGGGGGGGGGCAATTTTTACACGTCACTGGTATCTATGTGGCTATCAAACACAACTGCCAGGAAGTACTTTATGGTGGCCTTGTTAAGTCAAATTCTTGTCAGTAGCTATTAATTAAAAGGCTGAAATATTTTGATTATGGAGTACATATCTAGCTTATGTTTAGATTATAAACTTTCCCTGTTTGTGGTAGAAATTGAATGCTTACATTGAAGAAGTAGACTTGTAAAAGTGTGATTTATTTCCACTTGCCATGAAGTACACCACAAGCCATTCAATTAGAGTATAATCATTTCAAGTGCAAATTTATTGTGTATTGATCACACCTCTATTGTTAATTAGCCATCTATATAACTATGTCCTTTAGCTACAGGCTGTGAAGTGATAAACAGCAATATGACTCGTGAGGAGAAGGGGGAAAAAAATTGGGAAGCTAAATTCAATTGCACAGGATAGAGTATCGTCGAAGAACTGTTAGATCCTGAGGTGTCATCTTCAATCAACAAAGTACTTGGGCGCGCGAGCGCACACAGAGGGTAATTATAGGAGCTAGACTTGATAAGTCCAGTCTACTCGAAATAATGATAGAAGAGAATACATGTAACGAGTAGCTAAAAGAAGAAGTTGTGAAGTGATAAATTAGAGGAGTAAAAATTCAACGAATAATAAGAATCTTTTGAATTGTCGTAGCTCAGTGGCAGAGCGTTTGTGCGCTATACAAGCGGTCCTGGGAAGGCAGATGGAAAATCAGATTGAAAAATTGCCTGAGCCCAGGACACAACCACTACACCACACAGCACACACACATACACACGCACACACCCTCAACTGTATAAGTCACTTCCCACCTCACATGGCACACAAGCGTGCACACACACACACACACACACAAAGCCACTCAAAATAGAGAGGGAGTGTGTGTGGTCAACAACCAACTTTGTTTGTAAATGTCTGAGGACTAGCTCCACCCCCACACTTCTCTGCAGCCTGATAGTACATTTGAGCAACGTAGATTTCTACAAATATTTTGAAAAAATTATTTTTTGATGACTTCAGTGTCATGATAATTTTGAATAGCTAGCTGGATGCTTCATTACAACATTGCAAGTGTGCGTGATTCTAAACAAAGGAACTCTACTTTGATTCTACACAACTAGAATATGTTGTACATAGTTATTTCAAAGAATATTGAATTTTATAATTTAAATATGCTTAGGCTTAACATAATATAGCAATAGTTTGTGAAAACATCACAAATGTCAATTACAATAACTACATTATGAATAGAAGTCATTTTCAGAGTTGATAAATTCTTTCAATTGAACTTCACTCTTCCTTTCCCTTCAGTCACTCCCTACAGAAATGATGATAAAAACAAGAATAATTATAGTAACCTGATGCATGTTATGAGTATTGGTAAGTTACTTTATTTTTATCATTGGATTTACTCTGGATTGCCAAAAGTTAAATTAAGTAATGTTTTCGGTTTTAACTATCCAATTAAGCCACGCCCCTTTCTCCAGCGTCATTACTAAACTGCATTTCTAGGATCAATTGTGCTGTTCAATAGAGAATTTGGCACTATAAGTCATACATCTTTAAATAAATCTACTAGAATAAACACTTAATTTTTCTTTATGAAAACAACATTCAGACTGTACCTGCTGTCTCATTGTCAAGTAAGAATTTATTTTCCAAGAATGGGAGCTCAGTAATACATTCCTGGATATCATGAACTTCCTCAAAGTTGTAAGGTTTGCCCTACAAAGAGAAAAAAAGAATGCATTGATAGGGTCCTGCTCATTTTTACAGAGTTTGGGAACTTACTTGTATGAGCATAATGTCATTTATAACACCATATAGACTTCTACACTTGGCAAAGTTTACAAGACCAGAAGTGGGATATACTGGGTAGTCATTATCAATGAGTGCCAGGACAAATAATAACGTACCACTATTTGAAACAAATACAAAGAACAGTTATCAATACATTAAATGCAACATTATTAACACCTTCAAGAGGTGTCAAGAACATGCTATCTAAAATGCTGTTCAACTTACAAGTGGGGAATGCAAGGGCCTGTTGCTTTCCTTAATTGTGCCCTGAGTAACTTAAAATTATCCTTTGGGAATACTATCTTCTGCATATCTTTGAGATGCCTCAATGTTGAGTTATTCACTTTAGCAAAGGTCTTTTTCAGGCTCTTGATTGAAGGATGGCTCAGGCCATTCATCACACTTGTCAGCGTGCAATAATTTTGCATGTCAAGTAAGTGCTGATACATAATAATGATAGCCATAATATAGTTAGACTCATATTTTACTATGTCTTTTACAATACGGAATAATTAGCTATGTATATGGTTTATTTGAATTATACACAATGTAATTATTCTGAGTGTAATAATATTTTGCTAGATCTTTTTATAACATGACAAAATCAATAACAGTAGCTAATAATTATTAACATTATGGTTGTCAAGCAGTTCCTATTTAGTGCACATCAGGAACTACCATATGATGTGTTATCCTATAAGTTTCAACTTGTAGTTCCTTATTTCTTCAATTAGTGCACACCAAGTAATACCATATCACATGTGATATTCTTACTTGAGATACAGCAACAAAGTATTCGATGCGCCTAGCTCTGTCACGAGATTTCTAAAAAATAACAGAAATATAGAAGCAATTAGTTAGCTATGTTTTAACACTGAAACAATGCAAGAGTATTGTGGTGAGCATACATTAGAAATATGACTCTTATCTAGCCACCTCCTAATATACCCTTATGATGATCATATAGGGTGACCATAGCTTTCTGTGAGAGTAGTAGTGCAGTGGGAATGAGGGCATGGTGACGGGAGAGGGCGGGGAGGGGTGAACAATAAAAGATTCAATCAATTCTACACATTACCCACCTTGAGTGAGTGGATGCTCGTGGCAACACACATTGCAATGCTGTCCTGTCTATCAAGGAGAGCTATAATATTCAGTGCACGATCATGATGCTTCTTCCAAGCCTACAGTGAGAGAAAATGAAGCCAGTTAAAATCCAATCACTAGTTAGTTCATACACTCCAACTTTAATCTTTAAGGACTGACCACACCCATTCATCACCACTTTTCTAATAACAAGGCCACACCCAAATAATACCCATATTAAATGGAAGTTTTGAAGTGCAGTCGAAAATTGCACATATTGAGTAATTCATCAATGAAAATTGTTAAAGTACCGTCACTACTTGATATGCTTAACATACCTGATTGAGAAACTCTGAGTGCTTAATATTAGCAAAAAGAGCAAAATCACACAGAGTCAACTGCCTGGACACTTCTTCAGGACTAATGTCAAATATCTTCACCGGAAGAGATAAGTTTGGAAGCATCTACGGGAGATAAAGTCATCATTAATCATTAATCCTAATCCTACATTATAAGGAATAAACATTAGAAAGATGATGAAGAGAACTGATTTTTTAAATTAAAGAGAGGGCATACTAACCTTCACTGGAGGTGGAGTGGAAACCTTAAAGTTATTGTCACCAACATTACCCTGAAATTATAGAAATAACATAACAGAAATTAAAGTCTGTGATTTATCTCACAACTGTCAATGAGTGTAACAATATATCATGGGCTGCATATGTGTCAACTCAATGGAGCGAAATACTCACCATTATGCTCAGTATTTGCTTTCGTAGTACGATGTGCAGTGGACGATAGTCATCGTAAATCAAATAATTAGTATCAATATAGTGTAATACACTATCTTGAAGTGTTAAATTTTCTGTCGAAATAAAGAACACATAATGAAACAAATTTTAAGAGACCAATTGGACTATATTTGTGGTATTACTTATACCAGCAGTGTCATCACAAAATTATACATAATTACCTACTATAGTTAATATGTCAGGGGTGGATCTAGTTTGGATTATTATGAAGGAAGTGCAAAGTTATCATGCAGTTGTATCATATGAAATGTATATATTTTTCAATCAATGTGATTAGGAGGGGGAGGGCCCTTTTCCTCTCCTTCCCCCTCCCTCTCTTGGATCCTTTGTTCAACTACTGCATAAATTATTCTAACCTTTAAACTCTCCACGGATGTTCATCCACAGCTTTAGTGTATTTATAACTTGTATTCTAATGATGTCGCGTCGACAAAGAAACTCGTCCAAGCTCATTGTGTCTTTACGCTTGACATATAATCTTTGAAACAAGGCATACAACAGCTGCTCTGGAGTGGCATAGCTTTGATATGTGTAGAGAAATATCTTCACAAACTCCAAATCTATAGGAAATTGACAATAGGGCGAAAAGAAAGTAGTTTTACAGATGCTTTCTTTGTACAGAAACTTTATAGAAAACAAAACAAAACAAAATCATTGGTAAAAAGAAAAAAAGAAAAGAAAAAAAATGTAATTCTGTCAATCTCTTTACAATACAAATACTCACCAAGGTTTCTTTCAGAAGTCACCTTTTCCACTAACTTCTCAAAACTTGCAGCCACAATAACCTCATCTGGATCTTTCAAAATATTATCTTGATTATCATCCTCTACGTTCCAGATGTGACAATCATTTTCTATAAGTAAATACAATTATACAAGCACACATTGTGGATATTTTTGCGGTTCAAAATTTCTTTCTGTATAAATGAAACTATTATTCATTCCTAATCATCCTATATACTCACTGGTTTCATAAGTAATATTATGGCTTTTACCTCCTGTGACACACCTGTGTTTGAAGTTTGGATTCATTCCCATTCTCAGATTTACACATAAAATAGATTTCAGATCTAAATTATGTCCAAGCTATTTTTAGCGCAGACAAGCTGCACCCACAACCTGATTCGGTTTATTTTCTGTTGGCACGTAAGCTGACACAGAAAAACAATCTGTTTTCTGGCGAGTTCAAGCTGAGTTTGCAGACGACCAAAATAGTAGAGATTATCTTATAGTTGTTGGCCATCAGTAGTTATAAATGTTTTTTTTTTCTTCTGATAGTCTGCAATCTGATCTTTAATCATAGTCATGGACCTGGCAAGCACTCTACAATTCTGGACTTATAAATGGAGACTGCCTTAAATTCTGTTGAATCAGATGTTTGAGCAACCATAAGCTGCACAAGTGATGCTGGTAATAACAGTGAGTTTGTTTGTCGAAGGTACAGGCCTTACACCATCCTATTTGTCATCCAGCAATCAATATATCTCCTCCATACACCACTCAATATATTATATGTTTGGATTTCACACTAACATTTTTTTTCTTGTTTTACTATCAACTAGTATTGTGCTTTGTGAAACTAATGTGTGAAACTCGTGGAACTCTATTTTATTGTTTTGTTATGAACTTGCTATATGCTTCCTTAGGGACGTTATCTAATATCACACTTGCTCTGTTTGCTTTTTCTTTCTTATTAGCAATACAGGCATTGATGATTGGTCTGATGTAAGAGCCTTGCCTAAAATTTTCACGCAATTTTATTATTTTGATCCTGGTGAAGTTGAATTCCTACATGTAATGCAATAATTCCTTTGTCTTTTCTCTCTTTCAGTTTATGCTCATCAAACTCTTTTGGGCGAAGCAAACTCTTCCGGGTAGCATGTACCTCATAATGACTTATCCCCTCCCCCTTGATGCTTTCAGAAGTTAAACTGATTCTCACCTTATACTATATCCCAAGTAAACATTATCTTTTAATCTTGTGGAAAATATAGTAATCTTGGAAGAAGCTTGTGATTTCTGAGTTGCTTCTTTAGGCACAGATGTTATGGAAATCTTGATACCCTGAACTACCATCTGTTTGTAGTTTTTACTTTGTCCCTCTTCTTTTGTCTTTATTCCATTCTATGAGGACTTTCTCTTGCGATTTCTTTCCATGCTATCTTAATTTCAAATTACTGTGTATTCCTTATTTCAGTCTACGAGGACTTTGTCTTGCGCTACCTTTTTTTTTTCAATCTTACTATACAGTATAATATGTTCTTTCATTTCATGAGGACTTTCTCTTGCGATTTCTTTCCATGCAATTTTGCTTACAGTAAACATCCAATGAAGAATTCTTGCAATTTCTCTTCTTTCAATTTAAACTGCAGTTAGTGTGAAGTTACTGTGTGTTCCTTATTTTATTCTCTATTGACAATCAAGTCTTTCTAATGAAGTAGCATTAATAAAATTGCGCCCATATATATTTTTTTCTTTCAAATATTATATCTAAGTTAATGCAGTGTTTATAGTGCAATAGATAATTCTTGCTTCATTCCATGAAGACGTTCTCTCTTGTTATTCATTTCTTTACTGTCTGGGTTATAGTTAGATATACTGCAGTTACCGTTTCAGCATTTGTCATCACTATAGTTTCACCCTGGACAAGAAGGGGCACTAGGTTGGGTGGATCGAGTGCTATGGCCTGTTAAAACTTGTTGGCAGCTGCTGGCCATGTGGTTGTTACCTAGGCAGTATGTGGAAATGATGCTAGGTTATGTAGGCCTAGTGAAGTTGTTCCAAGGCCTCATTTGAAGTTATTGACACCAACTGATTAATGCCATTTGTCTCCCTCAGATATTGTGGTCATGTACTCGTAGCACCCACTAACGAGCAGACTTCTTTATTCAGTTCAGCATGAATTTGATACCTGGTTGGCTAGATATGTTGGACCCTTAGATATGCTGGTGACTGGGAAGTGGGAAGGCCCTGAGGTGTGGATGTGGTGTTGTCCTCTGTGGGTGCGACCATCTATCAGTCCCTGCTCTGTTAGGGGAAGACCCACCCTGAACAGCCCTTTAGCCATGAAGAGAGCTAACTCCTCTTTGTCTTTCACCATCATGCACACCCTATCAACCAGTGCCTTCACATGCTTATACCTAGCCTCCCTATCCATGCTCTTCGTGTCTTCCTCAAGATCATTAAACAGTTTGATCTCAAGATCCCTTCTGCTTAGCCCCACCTTCTCCAACAACTTCCTCTTCAAACTGTCATATGTGCATCCTTCCTCGTCAACCAAATCTACAACGTGTTCTCTCACTTTAGGGGTGAGTTTAGACAGCAAGATTCTCTTGTATTGGGCACGGCTCACACCTAGTCTCTCAGGTCTGCCTCCATCCCCCTAATAAATTTGGAGATCTCTGTGCCATCCTTATAATTGGGGATATTGTCTACCATCCTACCCTTATCTAACAATGTGTCCGACCCCCTGCTGTCACTAGCCCTCATTAGGCCCGCCATCATGCCCTGAAACATCCTCATACATTCATGTGCACTTGACTCACCACTACTACCACCCAAGTCCGAACCCACATGTGAAGGAGCTCTTTCCACCCTATCACTCACACTAGGCTCTCTTGGTACTTCCCGTTCCTCGACACCACTCATACTGTCTATAATTACAACACTACTCTCCACACCAGAATCACCGGTACACTCAACAGTCAAACTTCTCACAACACTTCCTACACTAGTAACACTTCCAGCACCATCACCACAGATACCAGAAGAAATACTCCCAGAACCAGATGCACCACTGTCCTTCAGCTCTTCCACTAACACACTATGCTCCACTTTCCTCTTGCACGCTCTGTCCAATTGCGCCCTCGCCGTCATCCACACAGGCCTTAGACACAGAAGACTTCAGAAGCCTACAAGAAGAAAACAGAAAGGACAAAACAAATAAAGAATTAAAGACAAGCGCCACGCGTACTGGGCAATAATTAGAAAACAAAAATCACAGAACATAAAACAGTTTGTAGCCTGATCGATGTCACGGAGACTTGATGATAACTTCAGCCTTCTACAGCAAATCCGAAGCACCGCTGCCGCCAATTGTGAGGTTTTCAGATACCGGCCGGGCGAGTAACGATCTCTCGGCAAGGTAGATCCCTGTTCAGTACTGCCACCAGACTCTACTCGTCTCTTGTCTCCCTGGGTCAACTTTAACAAGCCAGGACTAACCGCCGTAGCTAATCCCGCACCCTCCCAGTTGGCTCAGAGAGATTTTGTAAATAGTTTTTAAACTAAGACAAATGAGAAAAAGAGTAACACAAAGCACACACATACCAGTCTCTTAAGCAAGTCCGACGCGCATGCCCGGACTTGCTTCCTGTCCTGATCATCACCACAAAACTTAACGAAACTATTTGACGCACAAAACAATAATAAACATTTATGACAATTCAATCTCTGTGTCTTCATCTTTCATTCTTCTTATCTTGCTTATCGTTCTCTTCCTTCTCCTTCACTCCAGCGGAGGGCAGAACCACTTCCTCCACCATGAATAAAGCGTTCTCCATAAACTCCAGTGCCGTAAGCCACATTGCTGGAGACAGTCTCACTGAGTTGGACAGGCTCCAGATGTAAAAGAATTATGTATCAATTAAGTTCAAGACTGTGACATCATGAAAATTTTAATCTATAGGGGAGAAAAATGTAACCAAACACAATTATATACAAGTCAAAACCTTTTAAATAAAGCACGTTTTCTGGATCCTCGATTTTGTAATATGTCCTAGGATGATGGTGTGAAAGATGGTGTGAAAAATGATTACTAAAGAGGGAAAACTATTGCTTACAACTTTGAACATGTCAGAGTCTGTTAGTGAAGAGAGTGAAGCAAGTAAGCCACCTCCACCAAAAAATAACTTAATGTCTGGCTTGCTAAAGCAAGACCAAGTGCTTAGGATTATGAACAGAGAGAGTTGTCATTTACTGGCCAGCAACATGTGAAGAAAGAAATTGAGCAATATAAAAATTTCCTGTTCAGATGCTTCATCTCATTCTCTTGAGTGGTGGGAGTACTTTTTAAGCAGATTCCTGTACTTTGTTTGGCTAAGCAGTATACTTGTGTGTGTGTGTGTGTTCATCTGAACGAGGTTTTAGTACATCCGGACATATTGTTTCAAAGCGAAGGACATGCCTAAAACCAGATAAAACTAACATGTTAGTTTTTCTGGCAAAATATTTATAATTTTTTATGGCATCATTTTCACCCAGTTTGTTAAATTTAAATTGTATTTGTTTGAAAATTGCTTAAAATTGACTTTGTTGGTAGTACAATTAATATGAAATACTGTGATATATCACTGTATCATTCAAGTAATATTTTATTGCCTGTATTTATCCAATATCGCCAGCTCTGGAGTGTTAACTTGATGACAGTTAATGTTTTACAAGCTCTTTGCTGTGCAATATTTGTCTCAATTGAGGGTATTAGTCGAGCTGAACAAGAATTTGAGTCGAAATGTCCTATAACTTTTTATATCTTATGCTGTGTTTAATGCTCATACCTATTGATGAAGGCTGCATGTACTGAATGTAACAGAAGATGGCTGTAGATTCTGCAAGTAGCTTTATTCTTCCTGGAGTGCATTACATTTACTTCAATACATAGGACTATAAAGTACTATAATTCAAAATTAAAATTTCTCCTCTCTAATAGCTAGTGTACCTCAGTATCGAAATTTATTATTACTACATTGTTGTTTTGTTGTTTCCTGTGGTTTTCTGGTTGTTGCTGCTGTTTTTTCCCTGTTTTATTATTATTATTATTATCACTTTTTATGGCTAAAGTTATAATGATACAGGCTACTAAAGCTAAAATAATTAATTGTCTCTATGTTGTGTTAGTGTATGTAACTATTTTGCTGTGAGCCTGTGAGTAGTTTATGTGTAGTTTTACCATAATTATTGTTATTTGTGTTGTTATTATTACAATAGGTATTGGAGGAGCGCACACACCCAGAAATGCTCATGGATGGTCAGAGTGGGTACATTTTGTCAGCTACTGTGGTGCAGAAGAATATCAATTGAATAGATCATGACACATTATTTATTTTTGTTCTGCATCTAAAATGTTCATCCAAGAACATACATATTTCTATGCACTGTGAATGTGTGTGAGAGATCCTGGTTATGGTTACCGTGCTATGTATAGCTTCTTGAATGCTTTGTATAACTCATAAATAATAGTAATAAGTTAATAAATAAATTTTCTCAAAGGGGAGTGATGGTTATTTTATTACAGGGCCTTTAGGGAACTCAACTCAACTGGTAAAGTGGCCTGGGTGCCTAATGCCATTAATATGGGCTGTGTGTGGGAGGGGGGGGGGGCAATTTTTACACGTCACTGGTATCTATGTGGCTATCAAACACAACTGCCAGGAAGTACTTTATGGTGGCCTTGTTAAGTCAAATTCTTGTCAGTAGCTATTAATTAAAAGGCTGAAATATTTTGATTATGGAGTACATATCTAGCTTATGTTTAGATTATAAACTTTCCCTGTTTGTGGTAGAAATTGAATGCTTACATTGAAGAAGTAGACTTGTAAAAGTGTGATTTATTTCCACTTGCCATGAAGTACACCACAAGCCATTCAATTAGAGTATAATCATTTCAAGTGCAAATTTATTGTGTATTGATCACACCTCTATTGTTAATTAGCCATCTATATAACTATGTCCTTTAGCTACAGGCTGTGAAGTGATAAACAGCAATATGACTCGTGAGGAGAAGGGGGAAAAAAATTGGGAAGCTAAATTCAATTGCACAGGATAGAGTATCGTCGAAGAACTGTTAGATCCTGAGGTGTCATCTTCAATCAACAAAGTACTTGGGCGCGCGAGCGCACACAGAGGGTAATTATAGGAGCTAGACTTGATAAGTCCAGTCTACTCGAAATAATGATAGAAGAGAATACATGTAACGAGTAGCTAAAAGAAGAAGTTGTGAAGTGATAAATTAGAGGAGTAAAAATTCAACGAATAATAAGAATCTTTTGAATTGTCGTAGCTCAGTGGCAGAGCGTTTGTGCGCTATACAAGCGGTCCTGGGTTCGATTCTAGTACGTGGCGACCATATTTTAAATTCTGTATTGTTTAAAAGAAGCCTGTGAAAGAGAGAGAATACATCTAACGAGGAAGGCCGAGAAAGAAATTGTGACAACATTATTCCATAATTTTTTATTATTATTCTCTTATTACTCACCTTCAATAATTTCACACTGGTCTATTAATTTCTTGTGTAAAATAGGTTATAAAGTAGTAGTAGTAGTAGTAATAATAATGATAATAGCTAATAACAATACTAATAATATACTAATTACAACATCAACAATAATAATGGTAGTAATAATAATGATAACAACAAATAACAATGGCATGAGTTAATTTGTTGCACCACTTTGTTTGACCAGTGATTTGCACTATCCTTCGAACTTCAACCCTCAACTGTATAAGTCACTTCCCACTTCTCATGACAACTAGCCTGCACACACACACACACATACACTGTGGGCCAGCCCACATGAGAAGACATGAGGAGACAAGAAGCTGAACTGTTGGGTGTATAGAGTTAGATGGAAGAACGAACATAGAACATTTATGTGGGTGTGTATCATTTAGAGTTGGGGTTGGGAGTCGTCATTTTGTGCACAGGTCATCTGTAGTTATTTTGTGTTGCATCGTGATTGGTCAGTTTTGTGAGAGGACTCGTCTCATAAAGTCCTCTCACCACGTGGTTGTAGTCAGTCGAGTTTACCGTAGCATTATTAGTAAAGCTCAAAGTGAGGCTAACCCCTCTTGCTCGGTTCTGGTGGCAGCGATACTGGCTGTCCCCAGGACTGTGGAGCATTCGTGCATTGTGCGCAGGCCGAACACCCGCCCCACATACACACACACACACATACACATACACACACACACACACACACACACACACACACACACACAAAATGCAATTCTCTTGCAGAGCCAGGATGCCTGTGCACTAAGCAGGCAGCAAGCAAAGCTCCTGGAGCCGGGCTAGGAACTTGCAGGAGAACTGGCCTTTCCTCACAGCAAGTGGTGTAGACACCCGAAGTCCCACCTGGACCATTGCTGTTGCATGAGGAAAGGACTTGAATTTGCACCCCAGCAAACGCCAGGTACCCAATCACAGCTGGGTGGACTGGTGGGGCTGGTGGGAGGCAGATGGAAAATCAGATGGAAAAATTGCCTGAGTTGGGCTTGAACTCAGGACCTCGGGCCCTGAGCCCAGGACACAACCACTACACCACACAGCACACACACACACCCTCAACTGTATAAGTCACTTCCCACCTTTCATGGCACACACGTGTGCATACACACACACACCACACACACACACTCTCTCTCTCTCTATTTTGAGTGGCTTTATTTGACCCTCAACAACCAATTGTTTGTAAATGTCTGAGGACTAGCTCCACCCCCACACTTCTCTGCAGCCTGATAGTACATTTGAGCAACGTAGATTTCTACAAATATTTTGAAAAAATTATTTTTTGATGACTTCAGTGTCATGATAATTTTGAATAGCTAGCGGGATGCTTCATTACAACATTGCAAGTGTGCGTGATTCTAAACAAATGAACTCTACTTTGATTCTACACAACTAGAATATGTAGTACATAGTTATTTCAAAGAATATTGAATTTTATAATTTAAATATGCTTAGGCTTAACATAATATAGCAATAGTACGTGAAAACATCACAATAATGTCAATTACAATAACTACATTATGAATACAAGTCATTTTCAGAGTTGATAGATTCTTTCAATTGAACTTCACTCTTCCTTTCCCTTCAGTCACTCCCTACAGAAATGATGATAAAAACAAGAATAATTATAGTAACCTGATGCATGTTCTGAATATTGATAAGTTACTTTATTTTTATCATTGGATTTACTCTGGATTGCCAAAAGTTAAATTAAGTAATGTTTTCGGTTTTAACTATCCAATTGAGCCACGCCCCTTTCTCCAGCGTCATTACTAAACTGCATTTCTAGGATCAATTGTGCTGTTAAATAGAGAATTTGGCACTATAAGTCATACATCTTTAAATAAATCTACTAGAATAAACACTTAATTTTTCTTTATGAAAACAACATTCAGACTGTACCTGGTAAGAATTTATTTTCCAAGAATGGGAGCTCAGTAATACATTCCTGGATATCATGAACTTCTTCAAAGTTGTAAGGTTTGCCCTACAAAGAGAAAAAAAGAATGCATTGATAGGGTCCTGCCCATTTTTACAGAGTTTGGGAACTTACTTGTATGAGCATAATGTCATTTATAACACCATATAGACTTCTACACTTGGCAAAGTTTACAAGACCAGAAGTGTGATATACTGGGTAGTCATTATCAATGCGTGCCAGGACAAATAATAACATACCACTATTTGAAACAAATACAAAGAACAGTTATCTATACATAAAATGCAACATTATTAACACCTTCAAGAGGTGTCAAGAACATGCTATCTAAAATGCTGTTCAACTTACAAGTGGGGAATGCAAGGGCCTGTTGCTTTCCTTAATTGTGCCCTGAGTAACTTGAAATTATCCTTTGGGAATACTATCTTCTGCATATCTTTGAGATGCCTCAATGTTGAGTTATTCACTTTAGCAAAGGTCTTTTTCAGGCTCTTGATTGAAGGATGGCTCAGGCCATTCATCACACTTGTCAGCGTGCAATAATTTTGCATGTCAAGTAAGTGCTGATACATAATAATGATAGCCATAATATAGTTAGACTCATGTCTTTTACAATACGGAATAATTAGCTATGGTTTATTTGAATTATACACAATGTAAGTGTTCAATAATTATTCTGAGTGTAATAATATTTTGCTAGATCTTTTTATAACCATGACAAAATCAATAACAGTAGCTAATAATTATTAACAATATGGTTGTCAAGCAGTTCCTATTTAGTGCACATCAGGAACTACCATATGATGTGTTATCCTATAAGTTTCAACTTGTAGTTCCTTATTTCTTCAATTAGTGCACACCAAGTAATACCATGTATCACATGTGATATTCTTACTTGAGATACAGCAACAAAGTATTCGATGCGCCTAGCTCTGTCACGAGATTTCTAAAAAATAACAGAAATATAGAAGCAATTAGCTAGCTATGTTTTAACACTGAAACAATGCAAGAGTATTGTGGTGAGCATATATTAGAAATATGACTCTTATCTAGCCACCTCCTAATATACCCTTATGATGATCATATAGGGTGACCATAGCTTTCTGTGAGAGTAGTAGTGCAGTGGGAAGGAGGGCATGATAATATTCAGTGCACGATCATGATGCTTCTTCCAAGCCTACAGTGAGAGAAAATGAAGCCAGTTAAAATCCAATCACTAGTTAGTTCATACACTCCAACTTTAATCTTTAAGGACTGACCACACCCATTCATCACCACTTTTCTAATAGCAAGGCCACACCCAGACAATACCCATATTAAATGGAAGTTTTGAAGTGCAGTCGAAAATTGCACATATTGAGTAATTCATCAATGAAAATTGTTAAAGTACAGTCACTACTTGATATACTTAACATACCTGATTGAGAAACTCTGAGTGCTTAATATTAGCAAAAAGAGCAAAATCACACAGAGTCAGCTGCCTGGACACTTCTTCAGGACTAATGTCAAATATCGTCACCGGAAGAGATAAGTTTGGAAGCATCTACGGGAGATAAAGTTATCATTAATCATTAATCCTACATTATAAGGAATAAACATTAGAAAGATGATGAAGAGAACTGATTTTTTAAATTAAAGAGAGGGCATACTAACCTTCACTGGAGGTAGAGTGGAAACCTTAAAGTTATTGTCACCAGCATTACCCTGAAATTATAGAAATAACATAACAGAAATTAAAGTCTGTGATTTATCTCACAACTGTCAATGAGTGTAACAATATATCATAGGCTGTATATGTGTCAACTCAATGGAGCGAAATACTCACCATTATGCTCAGTATTTGCTTTCGTAGTACGATGTGCAGTGGACGATAGTCATCGTAAATCAAATAATTAGTATCAATAAAGTGTAATACACTATCTTGAAGTGTTAAATTTTCTGTCGAAATAAAGAACACATAATGAAACAAATTTTAAGAGACCAATTGGACTATATTTGTGGTATTGCTTATACCAGCAGTGTCATCACAAAATTATACATCATTACCTGCTATAGTTAATATGTCAGGGGTGGATCTAGTTTGGATATATTATGAAGGAAGTGCAAAGTTATCATGTAGGTGTATCATATGAAATGTATATATTTTTCAATCAATGTGATTAGGAGGGGGAGGGCCCTTTTCCTCTCCTTCCCCCTACCTCTCTTGGATCCTTTGTTCAACTACTGCATAAATTATTCTAACCTTTAAACTCTCCACGGATGTTCATCCACAGCTTTAGTGTATTTATAACTTGTGTTCTAATGATGTCGTGTCAACAAAGAAACTCGTCCAAGCTCATTGTGTCTTTACGCTTGGTAAAAAAAAAAGGCATACAACAGCTGCTCTTGAGTGGCATAGCTTTGATAGGTGTAGAGAAATATCTTCACTAACTCCAAATCTATAGGAAATTGATAATAGGGTGAAAAGAAAGTAGTTTACAGATGCTTTCTTTGTACAGAAACTTTATGAAAAACAAAACAAAACAAAATCATTGGTAAAAAAAAAAGAAGAAAAAGAAAAAAAATGTAATTCTGTCAATCTCTTTACAATACAAATACTCACCAAGGTTTCTTTCAGAAGTCACCTTTTCCACTAACTTCTCAAAACTTGCAGCCACAATAACCTCATCTGGATCTTTCAAAATATTATCTTGATTATCATCCTCTACGTTCCCGATGTGACAATCATTTTCTATAAGTAAATACAATTACACAAGCACATATTGTGGATATTTTTTGCGGTTCAAAATTTCTTTCTGTATAAATGAAACTATTATTCATTCCTAATCATCCTATATACTCACCTGGTTTCATAGGTAATATTACTATTTTTGTCTCCTATATACAAATAAATAAAATATTAATTATTCAACAAATCCTGTAAAGAAAGAAATAAAAGAAAACTAGCTGTGTGTGAAGAAAGACCAAGACTGTTGGTCTGGAAGATATTATTTTTATACGTACCTGTGTCTCATGATTAGGAGTACTGATCTCTTTAAAACTAGAGTCATGATCTGGCTCACTAAAAGCATAGAACATGTAAGTAACACTGTAAAAGTTAACATCTACGGAGCTTTTAGCCTATCATGCATTCCTATAAGCATTTTTGTGTTGTGTAAGACTTGACTTACTCTTCTTCTTTTCCTCCCTCCACAGCTCCTTGCAATCCTGTGCAGAAAATAATACAGCAGAGCTAACTCAAAAACAAGTTAAAACTTACATGTATTATAGCTACAGGTCACTATAAGGAAGGATTAGCTAGCTATAATAGTAACCTGGAAAAAAATCAATTAAAGAAACAATTGTTCTTAGTTCATTAATAATTTAAAATGGCTGGGGTAACATTATCTACATTAGCTACCTCCAAGTAAGTTAGGTTCACTATAGTTGCTTACCATGACCTGGTAGAAAATGTTTATTGACCAATCTCTTCTGTAGCCACCTCATTTTGGAAAACTTTGGAATAAAGGTCCAAATGAGCTTTGAAGGGTATGAGCTTGACTAATGTACCAGTTTGATGGACATAAAGCTATAATGCAGCAATTTGATTGGATAGCTCAGTCATACTTGTGAACTCCAGAATTTGATTGGCTAGCAAGTTAAGGACTTAAAGTCTTCTTTAAATGGGCATTGCATCATATGACCCTTTCAATCTCTAGACTTGCTAATTTTTTTAGAATCTAGCTAATGATGTTCAATTGTATGAAGGACTAATGGGTAATATGATGAAAAGAAGAGCCGTTAAATACATTACCAACTTGAACTTGCCTCTGCACCTTATAAGGGCTTTGTTCTAATAGCTTAATACAGAAGAGATCTAGAATCTCAAATTAAGCATTTTTAATCTTAACTATTCCACATTATTACTGCTGTGTCCACCAACTCCTATTTATTTATTTTTGCTGTCTGACCAATCCATCTGATACCATAGGCCACTGACATAATCCCATTATTTTATTAATTATTAGAATTAGAATTTGAAAATAATTAATTTTTCTACTTGGTGATGTGAGCGTGGTGCCCAGATCTTTCCCAGTTAGAGTTTGTAGGTGGGTTATTAGTAATAGAGGTCTTTCTTGAGAGACTGGTATAGATAGAGATTTGCTTAACTCTACCACATGAGATTGTAATAGTTTACTCTTTTACTGAGTGTTTAGTAAACCTGTTTGACCAATTTCAATTGTAATAATTAATAAAATAATGTGATTATGTCAGTGGCCTATGGTACCAGATGGATTGGTCACACAGCTCAACCAATTTTTGCGTTTGAATTGAAACAATGAGTGTATTCTCTCAAGCCAGAGCCTTTACCAAAATCGCTCCGCTCGGTGGTCAATTACTTACTCGTTCCGTTCCCTCCAGATTCTGGAGGAACGTATAAAAAGCGTATAGCTTATGGGGAGGGCGTGGTTTTGCAGTAAAAAAAGTGTGCGTGTAGATTATTTTGCGAGTATTACATTGTGGACGCAGCGCGCAGAGAGTGTATGTGCTGATGTTGATACACTTTTACTTTATTCAAAGTAGCCCGGCAAGTCAGACTAACAATGCAGTTCTGTAGGGGTTGCGGAAGGATGTATCCACCTTGCAGGAGAAGAAGCAAAGGAGGTTGCTGTCAAGCTGTGGGCTAAGCCCAATTCTTCATACACTGAAGAATATTTACAAAAACTTGACTCAAGAAAGCTGTGAACAAACTCTCCTTACTGAAGGTTCTGCAGGTCCTGTGTGAGATTGATAGAGAGGTATAACTCTATTTATGAAGAGGTTCTCAGTAATATAAAGGAGGCATTGTGAGAACAGCAAGATCTGACCACTACTGCATGAGCAACTACATACCTTACCTCTTCCTTGCCAGCAGCAAGACGATTCTTTAGTGATGACACCAATTTTGAAATCTTCTGCAGTTACTCAGGATAACGATGTATCCCCAGCCCTCACAGTAATTATTAAATATTTTGATTTTAATAATATTATTGTTATTCTTATTTTTCTAGGCTACAATTCACTACAAGTCTAAGCCCAAAACTTACCTAATTACCTAATTACTCCTTCAAGAAAGACAAATATGCAAACCCTTAATTAGGAAACATTTTCTATCTTTTTCCAATAAGTGTTCACAACACACGATGACTAACCAAGCAATGGTGAAAACTGTGTCCTGTTTAGTGAAAATAAAAGTGATTGCTGTCTGTTCTGATAAATTTCCTTCTATTTTAAAGAGGTCAGCAGAAAGTTTAGCAGTAGATGCAATGATCATTGAGTTGTAGTCTAAAGTTCCCACATTGTTAAAATGTGTTTTAAAGACCAAGGTTTCCAGGAGAAATGAAAGGATGATACTTGTAGTTATTGCTGGTATTATTTTTAAGCATAGCGATCATCATGTTCCTTAGTGCAGCAAATGGTTTCTTTAGTCCTGTATGCTGGACATGCATCCAAGCAAGTAGGCAACAAAATTTATTTTTGATTTGAGCGATCTACTATAGCTACTTATACGTAATACAATAAATTATTGACAGGTATATCAGAGTTTACAAAAGGCAGGTCTATGTATATCTCACTACTCCACTATTAGTTAAAGTAATGAATCTCTATGATATAGTAACAGTTATCATACATTGATAAAACAAGGAACAAAATGTGATTCAAGAATAATTCACACTCTTATAAACTGCAATATGGCTAGTTCTGTTACACAATTAAAGAGAAGTGTGCAGTTCATCTTCTTGATCTTCAACTCCTTTATTAATAACATCGTAATCCTTTACGAAAATGGAAGAATTTAATTTTAATTGTTCAGCTGTAGCATTATAATGAGTTGACTTACATGTTCAGGTTTGTACATTTCAACTTGAATTTCATGTCTTGAATCAACTTGATCTCCTTTGAGATTTCTTTTATAGTGAAATGAAATAGTATAGCATTTGTAGTAAAGAATGTTGTAATTTGACTTACTCTGAGGTAGATCTTCGACACCACTGAAAGAGTATTAATGCTACCACACAAACTATTAAAATTACTCCACCACCAGTCACAGCAGATGGTATAATGATAATAAGTTGCGATCCAATGCTGGCTTCCGCTGCTTCTATAAATAAAATAAGAGCTAATTGACTTTATTGAGTAGGAAATAATATCTCCATCATTGCGAGTATTCTGCCTAGCTATTCAATCAGATTATACAGATACTATGCTGTTGAATGGGGCATGTGAGACGTAATGTTGGCAATAGACAACTTGTAAGATTAAGGAAAAATAATAATTTCACTGAATTGCTCAGTAGCCACTGCACCTGCAAAAAAAATCAATCTCTTTAGCAATCATTCAAACTAAATATTGATCCCCTGCTGCTTTATCTCCTGTCATAAAGCACAACTATTTTTTCATGTACATGTAATATTAATTGCTTAGATTCACATAGAGAGTGTGAATGACACTATAAGTGTGTTCCATAGTGGCTAAAGTATATCTCTTTTTTTTGTTTGCTCTCTTGCTGTGTGTGCTGACCACTTAGTCTCTTTTTAAAATGTTTTTTCCCACTAAAAACGATTATGGGGTCTTTGCAGTGGTTACAGTCACATGCTACATTAGGTCTTACCGACTGTGTCATCTTTAATTTCAACTGTGGCTTCAGTGGAGTTTATTCTGTATCCAGTAATGGTTACAGTCTGAACCTGTATGACATTCAATATAATAAACAATATAGAATTCCATATGCTAATTGGGCAGTCATACAGTAATAGAATATGTGAGTCCTTCAATTAATCCATTGAGTGTATACGATGTTACATTCCCTGGAACTGATATCGTGTGGGGACCATCCACAATAGAATGCTTTTCTGTACGCTTTGTTATCTACAGTGATATACCAAACAACATTAGGAATTTATTGAACTCATTAATAATAAAACAGCTACTTTTTCTTTTTTGTATCCAAAATAAATGATTTCATAGGTGAGTTGAAGGTCAGTATAGCCATGTGGATGGGACCACGATACTTCTACAGTATTGCCAGTGACTTCTGTATGCGTTTTAGCAGGCACTTCAATGGCTATAGTTATGATGCAACAATTGAAGAACCAGTATTATTATAGTAATAAATCCCTTACAGTTATGGTGAGTTCGATTGACAAATATTGGAACTGATGGAGGTCCTACACCAGCTGGTGTCTTAGCAGCAACACTGATTTTGAGATTGTGGAATTTGGCCAAGCCTGCATTTTACGAGCAGTACATCTTTATGTATTTTAAACATATTCAATCTATTACCTTCTACCTGGAGGCTAAAAACATCTCCCTGTGGAATATTGTATGTAGAATTGCTTCCATTTGAATATGTGAGGACAATGGCGTATCCAACAATGGGCCCATTTTGTTCGAGTAATTTAGGTAAAGTCCATCTTATTAACAATGCAGTTTGTGATAAAACTAATACAGAAACCTCAGTGGGGTATCCGCTGGGGACTAGTACAATAATTATTGCACATAAAAAACTTCATCTTGCATTGTTTTTGTTGCTACTTACCTGAGTAAGGAAGACTAATGTTAAGTGTGGTTTTATCACTTTTACCAGCTGAATTCTGGTAACTTATTGAAAAGGAATAAACAAAGTATGGCTTCAGTTGTTCAATCACAATATCTTCCCACATCAGTGGACTTATAGCCTGGGTGGGGTCTGGGTTATTTTCTAGTTGACTTTGACTCTTGGTTGCCATAAAATAGTTCTGTTCGTCAGAAAATTTCTCATGTGTTGAGACTTGATGTAGTAGAGTGTATTCAATAGTATAGCTGGTTATAATGCCATTCCATGTACCCTGACTGGCTGGTAACCACTGCACTTTTACAGAACTAGGAGATATAGCTTCAATGGTATAATTGCTAGGTGCTGATTGTGGAGCTACAAAATAATCACATGGTAATGACTACAATTTCGCAAACACTGACAATTAATTACCTACAAGTAAATTAGATTGATAAACAAAACATGTTAATTTAAATGCTTGATGTGTTTCTACATTCTAAGCAGTTTTAATGGAGTTAAGCCTGTGTACTATGAAGACTTTGTGAACTTAACTAGTTTAAACCTTGTATAGAGAACTGCTGTTGTAATTATTTTCTTAGCTGATAATTACTTAAGCATTTGCTTATATTTGTATACATAAATACTTACCAGATTCCAGCATCTTAACAATAGCAGGCTCACTTGATGGTCCCCGTGAGGTAGTAACAGCTGCTACGGAAAATTTGTAAGAATAAAATGGATGCAAATTCGTAATTGTAACGTTTTTAGAATTGACAAAGACTGTGAAGTTGTCATCTCTATCAATGCCATATACTAAAACATAATAGCCACGAATAGGTCCATTAAGTCCCTCTTGGAGTGGAGGTAACCAGGACATGGCTATAGTCGTCGTAGTCACACCATTAACTGTAATATTTCTAGGAGGCAATGTTGGTACTAAGAAAATATATACAGAACAAAGATAAACTTGATACATACAAATAATTGCTTACCATCGGCCATTGTCTGAATGATGTAATGAGCACTTGGTCCCAATCCTATGGTGTAAGCTGCAACAGAGCAGTTGTAATGGTAGAATGGGTGAAGACCTTTTACCACATAACTAAGAATAGTAGACTTAGTGATGACAACAAATACTTGTCCAGTTTCCTGTTCTGTGACTGACACGTGATATGAAACTATTTTCCCGTTTTGTTTTTCCGAAATTGGTGGTTGCCATGACATTATTATGCTAGTGGAAGTAGTAGAAGATGCAGAGATGTTAGTAGGTGGTCCAGTAGGAACTTGAGGAAGAAAAGAACAACAAAAATAACAACAAGAACAAATTATATCAAGCAAATAATCAACTATTGCTTCTTACCATCATCGAGAGTTTTTACAAATATGGCAGGGCTAAATGGACCTATTGTTATCGACACTCCAGCAATTTCAATGGAATAATTGTAAGAAGGGTGCAAATTAGATATTGTGGTTGATGTAGAAGAACTATTTAGTGTGATAGTAGATGAAGTCTCTTGAGCTGTAGCCTTAACAGAATAATAAATGATGTGCCCATTTTGAAGATGAGATTGTATGGGATTCCAGACTACTGTAATATTATTTGAAGCAACTTGAGATACATTGACATCAAGAGGGGCACCAATTGGGGCTAAAAAGGAAAGAAAAATGAACTATATAGTTTCATTTTTAATTCTTTGCTTACCATCTTCCATTGTCTGCGTGGTCACTGCACCTCCATAAGGTCCTCTTCCTACTACAGTTTCAGCTGCAATCTGGACTACATACTCATAATAAGGATGCAAGGATACTATCACTGCAAAGATCTCATTGCGATAGTGAGTGGTGGAGGTATTGCTGATGGTGTCGGTAACTATAATGGAATAGCCAGTGATATTGCCATTGCGATCTTCAAACAGAGGAAGTTGCCAGGTGATAATTATAGCAGTAGAGTTAATGGGGCTAGCAGAGACATTTTGTGGAGCACCAGTAGGCACTATATAGAATATAATAATGGTACATATACATTGTACCTTAATATTATTCTTGTATAGAAGTTCACTTACCATCTTCTGGCATCCTTATGGAATAAAATTTACTTACTGGGCCTCTTCCAACTAATGTAGCAGCAGAAACTGTGATCAAATAAAAGTAGTTTGGATGCAGTTCATTAATATTATAAAATAAAGCATTCCTCTTTGTATTATATTGAACTTTCTCGCCAGTTTCTTGATTAAAAACATCAATAGTGTATTCCACAATTCTTCCATTCTGGTGCTCAAGCAATGGTGGACTCCAATTGACTTGTAGAGTTCTTGAATCTACTGCTAATGCTGTAATATTGGATGGTGAAGCAGACGGGCCTAAGCAATACAGCATTTATACTAAAACTATTACATTACATTGAATTCTCATTTCTTACTATCTTCTAGAGTTGATACTATTAATTCAGATGAAGGTGGTCCAATTTTAATGGTTACTGCAAAAATGTGGATCAAGTAAGTATAGTAAGGATGAAGATCAACCGAGAAAAAGCTGTGAGAACTGGTTTGATAGGTAGAGTTTATCCCTGTGTTTGTTTCCAGTATACTGATGAGGTAATGGGAAATTTGCCCATTTGGGGTAACTGGTGATAGCCAAGTTAGCACAAATGAAGTTGAAGTAACATCAGAGTAAGAAACACTAAGAGGAGGTCCAGCTGGTGCTACAGAAAATGTGAAATATGTAAATATATATCATAATATGTTAATTATTGGACTATTACCATCTTCTGAGGTTATTTCCATTATCTGAGGTGAGGATGGTCCCTGGCCAATTATTGTTGATGCAGCAATACTAAATGTGTATGTTGTGAATGGAAGTAAGTCTACCACTGTAAGTGTTGTGTTAGCAGTGGTATATTCTTTAGTAATATCATCGACATTAAGATACACTGTGTAGGAAGTGATGATTCCATTGCGTTCATGAAGTAAGGGTGGATCCCACGACAACATTATGGAAGATGAAGATACAGGCTTAGTTTTTAGACTTCTTGGATGGCCACTGGGAGCTACAAAATGGATATTGATAACTGAATTTAGTGGTAAATATTGCCTTAAAACACACATAAACTAACCACATAAAAACACTAAAGAGTAAAACATTGATTATTGTTCCCACTTTGAGTATACAATGTTGAGCATATATATATATTTATACCATGGTACATTCAAACTGTCCAATCAGATTGCTCAATTTGAGGTGAATTTTCATACATACCTCCTAAGAGGTGAATAAGTAAACCGTCCAATCAAAATTAGTTTTTATGTGTTTCCAATAGACTAGAACTATGGTACAAGTCATAGTTGCACCCCTCCGTTTGGTTGGTACGGGATTTATACTATCCTCGGGCTTTCGCCCTCGGTTGTGTAAATCTCATACCAACCTCTATGTCGTAGTGTAACTTATACTTATATACCTGCTTGTTCAGTTGTGATAGTTACTGGCACAGAAAAAGGGCCTTGGTTTACAGTAACTGCAGCCACTTGACAAGAGTAATCATAATAAGGATGAAGAGACTCGATAACTGCTGTTTTATCAGGTGAGGTAACAACGACAATTTTTCCGGTATATACTTCAGTAACAGATATTATATAGTTTCTGATAACTCCATTATGAAATATTATCATTGGATCAATCCAAGAGACAGTAAATGTTGTGGATGATGCATTATGTATTTGAATATCAGTTGGGGAAGAGGAAGGAGCTAGAATAATAAAACACAGATATAGCATATATAAATATACTTGTGTTAAGTATCAGCACCTGCTTCTGGCATTTGAATAAGGGCCTCCTCTGTGTATGGTCCTGATCCCACTGTAACTGCAGCTACACTGTATCTATACTGATAATATGGGTGGAGGTTTGGTACTTGGTAGGTTTCTTCTTCTGTAGCAAAGGTTAACAATATTCCTGTTTCTCTTTCGACAAGTCTGATATAATAATTTTGAATTAGGCCATTTTGAAATTCATCTCTTGGTGCAGTCCATGTTAATAATAGAGTGGAGGAGTTAATTGCCTGAGCGTTGACATCCTGTGGTGAATCAGACGGAACTGAAAATTCAATAAAATGATACAATTACCAATGCTTAATTTTCATTTTCACTTTTCTTACCATCTTCTGGAGTGGTTACTTGAACAACAGTGCTAACAGGTCCTAGTCGAACTGTTTCAGCTTGTATAGTGCAGTTGTACGTGCTGAATGGCTGCAAGCCAGCAAGGTTGACTTCTGTTACACTAGCAGATATATTTTTTGTCACTACTATCTCTCCAGATTGTAAAGATATGAAGTAATGTCGTATGATTCCATTTCTCTGGTTCAGTGCAGGTGGACTCCATGAAAGGCTAACAGATGTACTACTTGTTACATTAGCTGTTACTTCCATTGGAGGACCAGATGGAGCTGAAATAATAATTAAGACAAAGAACTTAATATAATGAACTGAACTGTAACATATGTATTACCATCTTCATGAGTTCTAATGGATATCACAGCAGTAGAAGGTCCTCCTTCTACAGTGTGAGCCACAACTGTGCAGTGGTATATATAAAAAGGATGGAGAGGTCCAATTATGATCTCAGTAGTGTCTGGAGAAGTGGAATACTGTGTTAGCGTTGATGTCACTGCTTCTGTCACGTTAATTCTGAACTCCCTCAAGATTCCATTCAAGTCAGATTCATGAGGTGAGCTCCAATTGAGAGCAATGTGTGTGGAATTAATAGCATACCCAGTGGAATTGAGAGGATGGCTTTCTGGGGCTATATTTAATAATACTGAATCCAATATTTCATATTTTAACACACAACATACCTTCTTCTCCAGTTTGTACTAAAATTACTGCTGGTGACTGTCCAATGCCAACAGCAGTACTTGAAAAAATATTACATTCATAAGATGTAAATGGTGTTAAATTAACTACAGAAAGTGAAGTTCTGCTTGAAGTGAAGTGATGAACTGTTTCGTTGTCTAAATTTGTGATGTTAACAATGTAGCCAGTAATTTCTCCATTGCGATGTTCTGGAACTGGTGCACTCCAACTCAAATATATTGATCTAGAGCTTAGTGGCTCCACTGCAACACTTACAGGAGGTCCACTTGGAACTGAATTGAATAAAAAAACAACAACAAAGTTATTACACCTAATATTATACTAACTGATTAGTTAAGAAATGTTTATAAGGAAAAATGAATACAATAGTTGAAGTGTGATACTGTAGTTACACACAATTGGTATTTTTACTACTATCATAGTGTATAAAAATGATTAAAATTGTTGTTCTAATCTTAATTTCAACTCCTTAAAGAGATGTCTTTATGGAAGGTAGAATAAATATAATATTAATAAACAAATTAAGAAATTTTGTTTGAGGTATAAACGTCATAATTGCATGACCTGGAATTATCCTATAATTAACTGCATTGTGATGTGATAGAACACTTTTAAAAGCTTTGGTACTGCAGCCATAGGTTTTTTATTGGTAATATGATTACATAAATGAAATATGTGAATAATAGGCAGATGGCTTTGTAAAAAAACTCTCCTATATGCATACCGTACCATCTTCCATTGTAATGATACTTTCAGTGATACTGTATTGACCTTCCCTCACAGTAACTGCAGTCACTGTCCAAAGATACAGGTAATAAGGATGGAGATTGTTAATCACTATACTAGTTGTGGTGGTGACATAAGAGAACTCTTCTCCTGTAAGCACTTCTGTGATATTGATCCAATATTCTCGTAGGATTCCATTCAGCCTACCATCAGGTTCATCCCAGGACAGCGTTATAGAGGAAGAATCTTCTGATACTCCTGTCAGGTTAGTGGGAGAGTTCTCAGGGGCTAAGAAAAAAATTGTAAAATACAGTTACAAGCTTATAATTTTCAACCTAAGCTGTGGGAATTTTTGCATTCAAAATTAATACATAGCTACTTCTTGGAGTAACAAAATGTATGACCAATGTTAATAAAATATTTAAAAAACTTCAATTTATTTCTAACACATATTCATACCATCTTCCAGTGTAGTAATAGGTAGCAAGGTACTAAAGGGTCCTAGTCCTACTGAAGTGGAGGCTGCAATGGAACAGGAGTATGTAGTGAAGGGAAGTAGTGAGTCCACCGTTAGAGATGTCTGTGAACTGGGAACAGTTCTTTGAATGACTTGGCTGCTTCTTGAGTCAGTAAGGGTAATAGTATAACTGGTAATTACTCCATTTTGTTCACTCTCAATTGGAGGTTGCCAAGATAGAAGAGTAGAGCGAGAAGAATCAGCCTCACCCGTTAATGCCTGTGGATAGCCTCTAGGAACTAAATATTATAGGACATTTGATTGTATTAGTTACACAACAACAATAACAATGACAATAGCAAGTAGCATAAAGACAGCAATAACAAAAAACGCAACACAATGACATAATAATATTCAATTTTTAGTGTGCTTACCATCTTCTGGTAATTGTATTATTTGAACAGTTGATGGAGGTCCAGTTGCTACAGTATGTGCACTGACAGTTATATGGTAGATGTAGTTGGGATGAAGAGACTGGATCACTAATGAGGTCATGTAGGAGGTGTAATTATATCTTATTCCAGTGTTGGATTCAAGCAAATTTATATAATACTGGGTGATGATTCCATTCCTGCTGTTTATATTCGGTTGATTCCAAGTAACGAATAGAGATGTTGAACTGATAGTTGTAACAGCCACATTTACTGGAGAAGCCGAAGGAGCTTTATGAAAAAGAAAAAAGTATTGCAATATTTTAATTATTACATTTCTCATCCTTACCTTCTTGGTTTGTTAAAAAGCTTACAGGTCTACTGAAGGGACCAATACCTACAATAGTCCTAGCTGCCACACGACAACTATAACTTGTAAAAGGTAAGAGCTCACTTACGATGAGAGAAGTAGTGGTAGAATTTCTTGCATAGGTAATGTTTGCCCCAACTGGTTTGATTTCAACACTATAACCGGTTATAATCCCATTTCTAAAAGCCTTTCTGGGTGCACTCCATCTAATCACTACTTCACGTGAGGAAGTCATGAATATATTTATAAGCTGAGGAGGTTCACTTGGAGCTGTATGATAAAATATAATTATATACATAGTACCAATAGAATTTCATTTAATTGCTTTACTGTATATAATAAGTACAATGTGTTTATCCTACATGTAATATACATTATATTTGATCATTTAATAGAAATAAAAGTGCTGTAAGAGAAAGTGCTTGACAGGTGCTTAAGAGTGCAAGTTGTTTTGTGTAATTAAAAAAGATACAGATTATAGGGAATCCTATAATTAATAGACTATGTTAAAATTTGAGTCTCAAAATTGCAATCAGAGTATTGTAAATTTAGCTCCAATTTTGACTAATAAAAAAAAATTGATGCATTTAAAGTACCATATTCTGAATTATTTCAAGAAACTTACCATCCGAATGTGTTGTTATAAAAAGCGGTTCTGATGCGGGTCCAGGTGCTACAGTGACTGCTGCTATGGCAATGGAATACGCATTATACGGATTCAAAGAGAATAGAGTGACATTTGTTTGAGATGTAGCATGATGAAACATCCTATCAGATGTAATTTCTGTCACATTTATTAGATAGTGCTGAATTATTCCATTTCTGTCAAACAATGCAGGTGGATTCCATGAAATGAAAATGCTGTCAGAACTCAGGGCAAATCCACTGATTTCTAATGGAGGAGTACTAGGAGCTGCAAGAAATATAGATGCACAGTACTTTTCATGACTTTTAAACCATTTAAAATACAGCTCATGTGAACTCTGGACTGGTGTGTGCTAGACCAGTTATGGGCTAGTGATTGGTAATTCAGAATTGGTAAAGATCATCAAATTCACCAGCAAAGCCCAACTTGGGCAGAGTATTTTTTATTAACTTCATTCTTGACAAGTAATAGAGGCATATTCATCAGATTCATGTGACATTTGTGACAGCCATTCTGAACAGATTCTTTCTTGGCCATTATATCAGATGCATGCTCTAAGTCCCATATACACATTATAAAGCAAATATTGACTGAAACTTGCTTATCACACAAAACTTCACAGGGTGAAAAGTGTCCATTTACAACTGTAACACAATCCGTAAACTGTCTTGATAATTAGAGTTAACAAAATTTTTACAAGGCAATAGAGGTTAACAAACTAGTAAACAACACATTATACACTAATTTACAATTTAGTTATGGTAGTTAATGGACACTTTTCAGGCAGTGCTTTTACTATCAAACTATGACATCAATGTATGCTTTACGTGGTAACAATGCAGAAATACTAAAAAAAAAAAATGTCAGAAGATTTGAACAAGACAATAATGCAGCAAAATCAACTTGAACACTATGCTCAGCATTTAGAAGAACAATTTTAAAATTACTGGGGATCACAGCTATAAAATTCTAGGCATGAAATGAAGAAGAAATTTATTAGCCGATTTATAGATTGAAAAAATATTTACATATTATAATATACTGTACCTGCTTGATTGAGCTGGACTATAATTGGTTGAGAAAATGGCCCAACATCTATAGTGTATGCAGCAACACTGCATATGTATCTATAGTGGGGATGTAGATCAGTCACAATGAGCTCAGCATTATACGATTTTATCAGGGGAAATGAAGTATTAGTTTCAATTTCAGTCAATAACAAGAGATAATATTGAATGACTCCATTTATATCTTCAAAAGGTGGCGGAATCCATGACAAAGTGATTGAGGAAGATGTCCACACAGCAGAAGGCTGCTGGGGAGCAGCACTAGGTGCTGCAAGTTCATTGAAGATATATTATTTGGTAAAAAAAGTTCAGCAAAATTTCTTACCTTGAGAATGTGTCAAGATGGATAATGTGCCACTGAATGGCCCAGTGCCGATAGTGATGGCAGATACAATGCAGTCATAATAGTAGTGAGGATGTAGGCCTCCCACATGTAGAGTGTTATCTATCACAACAAATGTCCACTGCCTGCCTGTATGTCTCTCAACTACATTGACGGTATAGTGAGTGATCACTCCATTGATCTCTATCGGTGGGGGAGGAGACCACGTCAACATAACCACAGAAGAACTTATGGCATACCCACTGAAATTCTGTGGTGGAGAGGATGGCACTGCAAAACACAACACAAAACTATATATAGTTCACTGTCAAACAATAAACTCCCTGAGGCATTACACAATATCTTTAGTATGTGTCATACTCATACAATACAAGGATGATTGTCAAGGGTCATATTTGTTATTTTGCTTATTGTGTGTAAAAAATGCACATTAATTATAATACTTGTGATCAAAATGGGAAAAATAGATCATAATTGCTGACTATCAAATTTACCATCTTCAAGAGTCAAAAAATCTTTTGGTGAACTAAATGGACCCAGTCCAGCAATTGTGGCAGCTGATACCTGCACTGAATACCTGACATACTCCTCTAGGCGTGTCCAGTTAATAGCATTGTTTGTGGTGTTAAAACTCAGTTGAGGAGTCCCAAATGTTAGGTCAGTGAGTACTACAGTGTAGTAGAGGATCACTCCATTACTCTGGTCTAGACTGGGTGGCGTCCATGTGGCAAAGGCATTGTTTGTTCCACTTCCAAAGGCCACAACAGCAGCAGGTGGTCCACTGGGTTCTAATAAAGTCATAAAGAAGGAATTGTCGTACTATTATAAGATTATATAAGGAAAGAATGTGTGTGCATATTAGGGGCAAGTTTCATTGAGTTAATAGTAAAAATAAAGTACCCATAGTGTTCATGCCTTAAAGATTGTTCACACTTGATTTTGAGGCAGTAAGCAGTAATGGAAAATTTGTTGTATGGTGAAACACCTATAATGCATAGGTATAAGTCACAAACTACACAATAGTTAGTAAGACCTATGCATTATAGAGCAGGATTTAGAATAAATTATAGCCAGCAGAATTTTATTTTTTGCAATTTTGTGATGTGATTATGTCATTAGTTAAACTTGTTTCCCAATAAGAGAGTATAAACTGATCCCAGTCCGAATTTATCAAAGGAATTTATGTTATTACTATTAGCACTTACCCTCTTTTGCTTTCTTATGTCTTAAAATAGAGCCATTAGTTATAACTTTTACTAAGCTCAATTTAATGTCTATGTACTCTTATTTTAGATTTATACCCACATTAGATTTTTATATTATGTGACTGGCAATAGGATATTGAATAAGTAAATATTGTATTCTTTTTTAACTATCTAGCTGAATTAAGCAAGCATGCCGATAGTAGATATTTATACAAATTGGCCAAAAAATAGATACGAATTGAAAGGCTAAGTATATCACAGTTAGTTCAACTAACACAAGGAATGATTCAATTAATAAAAATATGCTTGCATGATTAGCTCATTCAAAGCATGTGCCCATCATTTAGTAAACATCACTACAAAGAGCTACTTAATGTTTTGGGAATGACTCGGTTATGCACATCCTGTATATACATGGCCATATAGAGGTTGAGTAGTTGTTGATCCCTCATTTAGAATTATTGTAGGATAGCAATTACAAAGATTAAAGGATTAGAGAAGTCACATTACTATGCGTAGTATGAAATGCATGAGTAATACTAAATTTGGTGGAAAATAAATATTGTACAATCTAAACCACTTGCTTACTTTTTGGTCCATATTTAGCCATCATTTACAACTATGAATTACAAGAAAAGGTGTATAGAGCATACAAATAGTTTGTATTTATTTTGTAATCAATGTTTTGTATTTATATATTTACCCATACAATTACACCTGGAGCAAGTAGTCAAATATTAGAATACTTATTAAATTGTACTTACTATCTTGTAGAGTTTGTATGAAAACAGCTGCACTATAAGGCCCCGTTCCAATCTTAGTAGCGGCTGCTATGCTAATATTGTACCAAGTAAATGTGAGAAGGTTTTCGATGGTATGGTTTGTTTCGTTTGTAGAGTTAATTGTCATATTTGTTGAATTTTCTTCTGTCCTTCTTTCCACATTTATAGCATAAGACACAATGTTGCCATATGGTACCAATGGCGGAGACCAAATTAGATGTATTGCCGATCGACTTATAGAAGTAGCTTGTAATATATTTGGAGAGTCAAATGGTACTATGCGACAAAAAATAATAAATGAAATCATTATTAATTTTTCCAAATATAATTCTCAACTTCATTTGCAAAATTATCTGATTATGAAAATAGACACAACATTAAATATGGTATAGCAATGCATAACATCACGACATGATTAGCTTACTGTATTCATCAGTGGTACCAGTGACCATGACACTAGCAGGTCCCTCTCCTACACTGGTATTAGCTGAGACATAGCAGGAATAGTCAGTAAATGGCACTAGTCCAGTCATTATTGTGCTGCTAAAGGAACTATTAACTGTTTCGTTGTTTGATTCCATTGAAGGTTTTATCCACGTATCATCACCAGATCCCAATTCGTCATTGTATTCAAGGCAATAGAGGTTGTAGTGTGTGATAATTCCATTGGGATTTGTAGGAAGGTCCCAACTGATGTCAAGACTGAAAGGATCTCCAGGAATTGCCAGTACACGAATATTTATGGGTTCTGATGGGGCTATATTAATATGCATACTATGAATTTTTTGAATGAGGAATACAGTATTGAACTGTTTATTAAAAAGAAAGAGAAAAAAATTCGAACAATTTATTCAGCATCAAGTGTGTGGTGAAACCAAACAATACTCACTTATTAAATCCATCACTGACCCTTACAGAAATTGTCACATACCATCCTCTAAGGTAGTAGCAATATTATAAGTTACTCACTGTCTTCTAGTGTAGTATCAGATACTGTATTTGACGGTCCATATCCAATGGAGTTTCTTGCAATCACTGTAACGTCATATGTCGTATATGGTTTCAGAAATGTTACTGATGTTGAAGTAGCATCAGATACCACAAGTGAAAACTCCTGAACACCTGTAGATTGCACATTTACAGTGACATTATAAGCAGTAATTGGTCCATTTCTGTTCATAGGAGGAGGTGGATTCCATTCTATTTCTAAGCTGGTAGAAGTGAGAGAAAACGTACTGACATTCTGTGGACTTCCAGAAGGAACTAAAGAAAATATCAACATAATTTGTATCTCAAGCACAAGTCAATCACATTATATTAAATACTAAGTTGCAAAACATTCATAATGCAGACTTACCTGACTTAAGCAGTTCAACAGCAAAAACTGTAGAAAATAACCCTGTGGAGTGTGTTCTGGTAGCAATTCTACACTCATAAGTATTATCCAATTGGAGAGAGTCTAAAACAATAGAGGTAGTAGTTGAGTTGTACTCAATAATAAGACCAGTTCCCCTTTCTGTCACTTCTATAAAATAAAGTATCATTGTTCTATCTAAGAAAAGAGTTGGCTGAGAATCCCAGTCCAACACAATGCTGGAGTGATCAGGTGCAAATCCTCTAATGTTATAAACAGGAGGTCCTTCAACTATGTACACATAAAAAAATTATGAAAAATATTTGTTTGTTTGTTTTGCTAATGCTTCTAACCTGTTAGAGGTAGTTTGACCACAATATAATCACTCCTAGGTCCAATGGCTACTGTGTAAGCCGCAACAGTGCAATTGTAAGTAAACGATGGCTGTAAGTGGTGAATAGTTGCTGAAGTTGTGTTGACTTTAATGTTCCATGATGTTCCATTAATGATATCCACAATGTATACAACATAGAAGCGAATGATTCCATTTTGGTTGTCATTATGTGGAGGATTCCAAGACAGAGATATAGAAGAAGTTGTAGTCTGAGTGGTCATAAAGTTTGTTGGAATGCCTGAGGGAGCTGTAAATAGAGTTTGATCGACCATAAAATTAAAAAGCATACCAAAAAATTTAGGTTGCCTTATTTTATTTGCATAATTATTTAACTATTAACTACTTTGGAATATTTTATTTCTCTTGAGCCTTGAGAAATGTTTGTTATTGTGGTTTTACACACTTGTGGATTTTAAAAAAAGATGTGTCATCATGTCTTTCAAAAAATATGTACATGATAAATAATAATAAATACTAAAAACTATTGTGGATTTTTTTTAAAAGATGTGTCATCATGTCTTTCAAAACATGAACAATCAACACAAAAATAATACATGACGTGCACAAATACCCACTCTTCCCATAAATCCTGATTTATTTACCTGCTTCATCTGTTGTCACAGAGAAGAATGAGGTGTACAAACCTTGTCCAACAGTTGATGCACTGACTCTACACCTGTACTCATAAAATGGATGAAGAGGACCCACCCTAATTTGGGTAACATTTGAATGAAAATGCCATGTATTGCTAGTTACTGTCTCCTTCACTTCAATTGTGTATTTGGTAACGATACCATTTGTGTACTCAACTGGTGGTGGGGACCATGTTAAGAAAAGATGTGTCGAATTTATAGCTGATCCTGATAAATGCAAAGGTGCTGCTGCAGGAACTGTAAATAAAAGGAAAAAACAACAACATAAACAATAAACAAAAACTAACAAGTAAAGGTAAATATTTTATTTGCTTACTATCTTCTGCTGTTTGAAAGGTGACAGGCGATGAAAATGGTCCAGGGCCTGTCGTCATAGCTCGAACTTTTGCAGTATAGTGATAAAATGGGTGTAAATTAGTTATTACAAACATATTAAGATGAGATGGGGTCTGATATGTAAGTCGTTTCCCTGTGATATTCTCATGCACTTCAATATAATACTGACGGATGATTCCGTTTTGCATATCTTTGGGTGGAGCTCTCCAAGATAGCCTCACTGAATACGATGTCAGATTGTCATAAGCAATACTGAATGGAGGTGCTTCAGGGGCATCTTCAGGAGTCATGACTGTTACAGGCATGCTAAATGGACCACGCCCAATAGCAGTGTGAGCAGCTATGGAGCAAGTGTACCTCGTGTATGGACGTAGTGACGATAAAGTATAGCTGGTAGTATTAGGTTTGATTAGGAGGGAAATATTGTTCACTAAAGAGATGACTACAATGCTATAAGCTGTAATATTTCCATTTCTTTCAGATGGTTGATTCCACTCTAATCGAAGTGAATTTGAACTTTTCTCTGTGATAGTTAAGTTCTGAGGTGTAGAAGTAGGTACTGAAATTAGAACAAAGTATAAAGCAAGTTGAATAACTTCTTTTATATGTACAGGCTTAATAAAATTCATAAAAATTTATAGCTACCCATCCATAATTAAGTGTGTTGTTCACATAATAGATCAGATTTAAACCTTTGATGCTAAAAAATGAGAATAATCAATAGATTTATCAGCAAATTTTTATACTTGACTTTAAGTGAATAAAATGCAAACATCATGTCAAAATTTATTAGATGCTGTATAATAAATAAACATCTACTATTGTTCCAGATCCTTTATCAGTGACTCAGTATTATTCCAGACAACTTTAAGAGTCTCTTTAGAGTAAAAAAAAAAAAAAAAAAAGGCCATAATTGATTGCAATACATGTAGTCGGTACAGGCTTAGTCATCTAAAGTTCCAAGAATTGAATTCTGACTTACAGAAAAAACAATAACTGCCATTTAAGAACAGTTGGAAGTGCACAACAAGGATCTTGTAGGCAACAAATATGATCTTACCGCTTAAGCAGTGAAATTAACGGCCCAGCTAGTGTAAGGTTTTGAATATGTACATATATATGAATACACACAATAATGTGTATAATTTTTTTTTGAAAACAACAGACACTTACCATCCTCTTCAGTAATAATCTGATTGACAATTGAGGAGGGTCCCAAACCTATTGTTCCTGCAGTTACTGTACAGTTATATTGGGTATAAGGCCTAAGGCCATTAATGGCAATAGAAAATTGTGATGCTGAAACATTTATCGTTCTACTATGTGTAGCAGATCGAATGACGACCAAATAATAACGCAAAATTCCATTATGTTGTTGTAAATTTGGTGGATTCCAAGCTAAGTCAATTCTTGTGGAGTTGACTACAATGGTGGTGAAATTTGTTGGAGGCCCACTGGGTGCTGCAAATAAGAAGAACAAATATAATAATTTACCATTTAATTATAAGAACAATTGCTTACCATCTTCTAGCGTTTGAATTGGAATAGCTTCAGAGAATGGACCTACTCCCAAAGAAGTTTTGGCTGCTATGATGCATGAATAAGTTGTGAAAGCGGTCAAATTTTGGGCAAGTAGAGTAGTTGATGTTGTTGAAAATTGCTGAATGCTACTTGAACTACATTTTGTTATATTGATCACATAGCCAATAATTGCTCCATTTGTTTCTGATTGAGGAAGAGGTTGCCAATTGATCCAAAAGCTATCAGTGTTAATTTGTAATACAGTCAAGTTCTTTGGAGATGACATGGGGACTGTAAGGGGGAAGGTTAAAACACTACTGAGTTAAAAAAATATATTAGTGAGTTTGATTCTTACCATCTTCATTTGTTCTTATGGTGTTTGTTATGGTGAAGGGACCTACTCCTATAGTTACTGCAGCCACACTCCATTCATAAGCATAATCAGGGTGCAAGGACTCTATCACCAATGATGTGGAGACACTTGAATATGTCACTGTCTTTCCAGTGGCTACTTCAGTCAAGTTAACTCTGTATCCTAAGATGTCTCCATTTTGATGCTCATAGGGTGGTGGGATCCAAGAACACTTAATGACTCTCGATTCTAGAGCATTACTCGAAGGTTCTTGAGGTGGCATCGTAGGTACTACAAAAGAAACAAATTAAAAGTCAATAACACTGTAAAAGTTATTGATTATGTATTTCTTACAATCTTGAGGGGTCCTGAAAGAACTGAGTGCACTATAAGGTCCAATTCCAACTGAGGTTGCTGCAGCTATTACACATGTATAAGTGTGATGAGGCACTAATGTAGAAACTGATACAAATAATTCTGTAGAATTAAACTGAAGTGTGTCGCCAGATTCTTCTGCTGTTATATTAATTATGTAGTATTTAATTTTCCCATTCTGATGATCTGGAGAAGGAGGACTCCATGTCAGCAATGCTGACCGAGATGAAGTGGCATTTCCATGGAAGTTGATTGGGCTACCATTGGGAACTGTGTACATACAAAACAAAATTTGCAACACGGAATCAACTAATCCTTTACCAACTTACCATCTTCAGATGTTGTTATATTTACTGCATTGGAATATGGACCATTTTCTATAGTGACAGCTCTGACCCTGCACTGGTAGGCATAGTTGGGATGTAGCCCAGACGCAGTGATGGAGTTGGCAAAAGAAGTCAAGTTGATCAATCTTCCTGTGGCAGCTTCCGTAATAGTAATGTGATACTTCGTGATAAGTCCATTAATGTCATTCATAGGTGGTGGTGACCATGTGACTCTGATAGCGGTTGAGCTGATGGGAGATAGTACAACATGTTCAGGTGGGCTAGTCGGAGCTGCATATAAAAATGGCAGTCAGTAAGGAATACATCCACACTAACTTCAACTTACAGGATTGTGGAGTTGTGAAGATCAACTTAGAACTGAAAGGTCCAATACCAGCTGAAGTAATGGCAGCAACAACACAGTGATAAGTTGTAAAAGGTTTAAGAAGTGTCACATTAAGAGCTGTGGTCTGGGAATGCAATTCTAATGACTGGTTACCACTGGCTGAAGTCAAACTAATAAAGTACTGAATGAGAGCACCATTGATGTCATCTGCAGCTGGTGGTCTCCAAGAGATAGTGACTAATGAAGATGAATTAAATGCTGCAGTGACGTCTTTAGGAGGAGAACTTGAAACTGGAAAATTATGAATATTGAGACAATAAATCTAATATTATTACTTCTTCACTAAATGATCACATGTATCGCCTGTTGCAATAATTATATTACCATATTTTTATTATAAGCCCATGTGAATAGCTCATTCGAATAATTGTACGTACATAGTCCGTATTCATTATTCAATATTGTTCATTTGTTCTTACCCGTGTCACGTGTTTGGGTAGATACTGGAATAGTGGGAAGAGATGTTGCTCCATATATACTAGTAGCAGTCAAAATGCTAGTATAATTTCTATACTCTTCAAGGTTGGTGAAATTATAAGAGTTTGTACCAACACTAAGAGGCACAAAGACTTGTATTCCTTCTTCATCTGTTAGTTTAAGATTATACACTGTGATATTGTTACTAGCAGACGGCTCCATCCAAGACACTGAAATAGTAGTAGCATCAGCATCAACTACTCTCAGAGAACTAGGAGGATCTGGCCTAGGAGGAACTTTTAATACATACACATTGAATAAATATTTTCATTACTATTGCCACATTTATCTTACTTGCACAACCCATATCATCCATTCCAAATCTACAGGTGCACTGGAATCCACCAATAGCATTGGTGCAGTCAGAAGTGGTGGTGTTGCAATTATGTGTGCCACAATTGAGAGGAACTCCGGTACACTCATTACACAAATCTGTAGTGAAAAAAGTCAGTGTAAAATCATTAATGTTGATTTATTACATTAAATGAGTGTAACGGTGTACCTGTGCAATTGAATCCATTTCCAGAGCTCCCAGAAGGACAGGTACACAAGTAACTGCCTTGTGTGTTTGTACAAGAAGCTACTGGATGGCACTGGTCAATGCCAAGTGAGCACTCATCAATATCTAATTCTAAACATAACATTGAGGTATTTAATATTAATTACTCAATGACAAAGGCAAACAATTACGTATTTCACAGAAATCTCCACTAGTAGCTGGAGGACAACTGCAGATGTTGTCTAACCCATGTTTGGTACAGGTCCCTCCGAACTGACAGGGATTCTCATTGCAGGGTGTAAATACTGGAATGTTGTGAACAAATACAATCATATTGAGTAATTAAATATACGTTTTAATTAATATACCTGGAGTAGAGCAATTAAACCCAGTGTATCCAGTTTCACAATTGCATGTGTTATTCGCAACACAGGCTCCAAATCCACAAGAATACTCACATACAACTGAGAGAGAGAGAGAGTAATGATTACCACTTATATACACTGCAATATTTGTATACAGTATATATAATGAATGTTTTATTGAAATCTTATACCTGGAATTTGAAGCTCTAACAATTCTTTAATCTCTTGCTCAACGTCTATTGATACTATACCAATATCTTCTCTACCAGTAGCTGCCATGTCAAACAGACACTCCACATCATTACCACAAATAGAAGCTGCTTGTTCTTGTAGAGATGGACTAGAAAATGTGGGTTTATAGACTGGGACAAAGTGAGGGTCATAAAAAGTGGCCCAAGTCTGTCCAGGCTGATAGGTAAAGATACTGTCTTGTGGGCTGTCAACAATCCCTACATAATAAAACATCAATTAACATAATGCAAATTACATCAATTAATACTCTCACAAGTAATTCCAAATTGTTCATGTATGTCCCTTGTAGATGAGGTCAGTTGGAGTGGTTTATCATCAGAATTTGGCTGAAGATCATCATTGACATTTTCATTGAAGGAGCCCATGAGACCCTGTGTTCTTATTTCTTGATAAGACACAGGAAGACTAACTGAGACGACAGATATCATACCAACCTCCTCCTTAGCTTCTATGTACACTCCAGAAGAGAACGATGCAGAGAATGTTTTGTTTCCTAAATAACTCACGACCACATTCTTGAATTCTTGTTGATTAATGAGCCCAAAAATGATCTGTTCTCCATTGACAAATGCAATAAAGTTGCAATTTTCTATGATTTCAAATTGAACTGTGTCAGAATCATTTTGTTTTGCAACGATTGCTTTATAGACTGTAGCAGCAGACATGGTATTTTGAGCAGTTGAAATAGGAAGCATTCGTCCTTGAAGTGTAAAGGTGCTATCCTGAGTTTGTATAAGCCAATACTCCCCTTTGCCATTAAAAGTGTATTGGTGACCATCAAATGTAACCATGTGCGGGTCTGTACGAGCTCTGGCTGTATAATACAAAAAAGTCGAACCATTATAATAACTATGAACATACACCTTACAGGGAGGATCCAGGGGTGGGGGGGGGGAAGGGGAGGGGAGGGGGGGGGGCGAGGGGTCCAGGTCCCCCCACCCTCCCAACCAAGTTATTGAAATTTATAAGGACATTAAATGTACCAATACAGGCAATACAGTTCACAGGACAGCTTGCATGCTAACTTGTTCTTCACTCTTAAATTAATCCAAATCATATACAATCAATCATAATGTTATAATAAATTTGGTAAGTTTTGACCTAAACATATTTGGGCCCATAACTGTCACTAGAGCTGGATCTACCCATGACCTTAATAGTAATTGATATCATAATTTCCTGCAATTTTTGACATACATTTCAACTGTATTTTACCTGGGGGGCGTGGTGGACTAAAATCAAACCCTCTGTCAGAAGGACGTCTATCATAGAAGGTGCTACATTTTGAAAATAGACCTGCTTTGCAGCAAAGTAGACAAGGAATGATATCGTGTAAGAAATGGTCGAGAAGTCTGAGGTCAGGAGCCACAAGGTCTACATTTCCCCCTCCAGGAGGTCCTGTCACTAAGAATCCATTGTTATTGTAGCAGCATTGCTGACTGTGTCCTCCTCTACAAAAAAATAGCACATTAACTTATAAATCTTTAATAATATTTAACCAAAAAATCCCCTTACAAGTCAGTTCTTCTCAGTCTGTAGCAATCTGCAATGTTTGGGTGGAAGTATTTCTTGTATTTGTCATCTACAATAATCTGACTGCTGTTGCTGGCTATTACCTCACACACTAGGTTTCCAACTCTGGCTGGTATGTCTCCAGACACTGGAGAGATCGATGTAAATGTCTCAAGTACATATCCACTATTGATTGCTACTACGTCTCTTTGTCTCAATGGACAAGGTGGCAGCAGATTTAAGATATTATTTCCTACTCTTGAAGGTTGCCTGTTGGACCATGCTGTACAAAGCCTTTGCATCACTATTGTAGTACTTTTTCTGAGGAACCGAACTGGAGCATTTTGAGATGGTTTTTGATTTAATTGAGATAAAGCAGAAAGTACATTCGAGCTATTTCTTACTTCGCTTACGGTGACAATAACAACAACTGGTGATATTATTTCTTCCAAAGTTGTTTTCTCATCTACTGTTAGTACAGACACTTCAGCGTATCCATTGTTTGGAAGATTGCCAGCGAGAACCATTTTACTCCAAGTTCCTGTACTGACACTGAGTTCTAAAATACAGATGTCTACACTGTACATCTGAGGCTCTTCCATTGTGAAGATGCTAAAAGGTGACCAGCGCACTCGAACTGAAGATTTGTTGAAGAACAGTAAATCATCATTTTCCAGATAGACTCCATAGCTTTTTGCATATGATACTGAAAGTATATGAATCATTAATTTATTAAAATACTACTTAAAATTGTATTTTATATGATCAATTCTCTATGACTAGAAAATTTAACTCTAGACCCTACACTGTTAAAAATGAGGAGTTCAGGTAACTCCAAAAGTGGGTTCCAGTATAAAACTATGCATCAATACTATATGCTGGTTTGGCATTGATCAATAAAATTAATTGTTGGCTACAATTGTATTTAATCAGTATCCTTAATTGATCTAGTGTTAAAAAATTAAACACCCAAGGGGTGTGAACCCTCAGCGCTAGCTATTCACTAATCAGCTTTTTCAAAATTATTTCTCATCCAAGAAGAAAACTTACAGAATAGCTCACACCTTGGAAACAGTAAATGAAAAATTTGCCTGGAAGAGAAGCTAAGCATGAAAGGGACAATCACTGGTAGCTGTATTGTGAAACTCCAAGTACCTCAGTGGAGGTAACTGCTAGCATTTTTTCAAAAAATGGAAAGTTCATACCTAATTAGTTGTCAGTAATCTCCAAAATCAGAGGTGACTAATCATGGTATTAGGCTGAATAACTGTTTTGCAGAGGAGATTGTCGAGTGGACAGAACTGGTCTTGTTATGGCAGATGACATTAGATAATGTCCTATGCAAGGCCTCCCAGTATCTTAGCCACTAGAGGGGCATAATAGGTCCCAACTGAATGGCAAGCTGACATACTGGAAGTTCTGTGGAACACATGCTACTCCAAAACGATACCAGCTGGGCCAGTGCTACCTTTCTACTGGCTCAGGAGACCAATTCCCTAAGTGCCACGAGCCTGCCAATTCTTTCAGAAAACCATCAAGATGGCTCTGGATTTATACACTCAAGAGTCAGGTGGTCTGACTGGGCTGTGCAGGAGTGTGATACACAGAGAGTGATGGGTATGCCAGCTGGCAGAGAAGAGTGAGCGGCCAAGGTATGTACAGGAGTGACTTGCTCTTGTTGAGCTGTAGCTCCAAAGACGAACCGACATCTTCAATGATAGTAAGGGCAGTGGCAAGATCTTCAGGTAGGCCCATGAGAGTCATGAGGCAGGATTTTATCTTCCGTAGTATGTCTCTCCATCATAAAATGGCAAGGTTGACTAGAATGCACTTTGCCAGCATAATAATTGTAACCTATGGAGAAGGTGAATACCATGGCAGTGGGCCTGACTTTTTGGGAATGAGTGGACAATTGTTATTTGAGAATAGCTTGAATGGGAGAGGGGATTAGAGCGAATAATGGTTGGGGGGCGGAGGAGACAGGGAAGAGAGCTAGGAGCTGAGCTAGGGGAAAGGTAGAGGCAGAAGGCAAAGATTGTTTGAGGGCTTGTTAAATTCGCACTGAAGGCAAAATATATGAGGAATTTTGCTCCAGCTACAGGAACACTGAAAACATTTCACTGTCCTGTTACATAAGTGACTGGACATTTTGAAGCCATCCACATTTGCTCAAATGTGGGTTGTTAATTGCCTCATTTTTTTATATGCTCTGCATTTTTGTTAATTGTCCATTGGCATTTAGCACATTTTATTAAGCACTCCCTACTTCTTGTCAACTTGTTGAAAGCTAAATTATGGAAATAATTTGTAAAAGACTGATGCAACAGTATATATTGCTTTTAGTTGTAGCATCAACATTGGCGCCCACCTGCTGATTGAAATATGGACACACACAGGCAGATTATATATGTATATAAGTGTACAGACAGATGACCAGCATATAGACAGACAGATACCATAATGTTAGAATAGTTGTGTCATTTTATTTATGCAAAAACTTTTAACCTATATGTACTTCTTTATCGTTTTTACATGTCAAGTTAGCAGGTTATATGGCCTATTGTAGTAATCTTTGAGCCAACAAGCATCTGTACGAGACAAAGAGTAATCTGGTAAAGCAGATGGAGGATATAGAACATAATGCCTAATCAATGAAAATATGCAGCAGAAAACAGAAACAGCCACAATAAGGAATTTTGTTGATGAGTTCTAATCCTATTAAAAAATTACTGTAAGGTTTTTATCACAAGAGAAAGAAGGGAGGAAGAAGTTAGCAATACTAGATGAGAAGTGAGACAAATATAGGAAAGCTAGATGTGAAAATGGCTAAGTCATATAACCTATGCATACTATAACTGTGAGAAATTTCTGAAAGTGTTGACTTACAACTTACAAGAATCAAAAACAGATTCACCACCAATTGAGCCTGAAATATTGAGTTTAAAAGGAATCTTCCCTGTTCTATCTAACATTGGTGACACGCAAAGAATCTTTGCTGAAGTGATATAAATGCCTCTCACTCCAATTCCATCAAATATACATGTGATTTCATCTGTTTCACTGATCAGCAAACCTTCTCCAGTAGCCACTACACCAGTGCCACCCAGCATAATTCCATAGGATGGATATAGAGTTATCATTCCTACAATAAAACATATATAAACGTTACAAATAACTAAAACATATTTTGTGGAGCCCAGCGAATTGGCCATACTTGTCAGTTTTGTAAGACATAAAAGTTAATTTGGCTCTGTTCAACTGCAAATATTAGTGGATTTTTTAAACTTATCTCACCATCATCATTCAAAATTGTAATTTCAGTTCTTGATATTGGTGTTAGAGTTACTCCAGCCCCAGCTATTAGATATATGCTGAATGTTTCATTGTCTTCTATTTTGATGTCATCATTGATTTCAACTGTAATATTCTTCTCAGTTTCTTCAGGTAAGAACTCCAAAATTTGCGATATGGAATTGTAATCTTCTCTCACTGAAAATAATATTATTTAGTAATGATAATGGATGACTGTAATATATATGACTATGTAACTCTATTTATGATAGTGATGATTACAATAATGATGATAATAATGATGATGACTATTATAATAAAGGTTACCTGATGCCGATCCCTGGAAGTTATCTGTAGCCACAAGAACGACTGAAGTATTTTTTAAATTACCGGATCTTGTCAAGCTGATTTGTATAGATTCCATTCCTTCAGATATTTGATAAGTAGATTCTTGAAAACTTACTGTAGCCACTGCAAAGTGATTTTTATACACTACAATAAAATTTTCTTTATGGTGACATAAAAATATACATTAAGTAGCATTGTAGACCAATTAATTTTGAAAAGTACGTAATCTAATTTAACAGAAATAAATAATAGAAAAGCCTCTATTGTGACCATTACAATTATTAGACAGGCATATAACTTACACTGTATGGGAGTTAATTTGAGTCCACCTGAGTATCCATATGAATTATGCGTATTAAATCCATATGCAGACACACCCACTCTGGCATCTGGGTTGATATGATAAAGCCTGTGTTCTCCAGCTGCTAGTGCTACTCTGGTAATATATCCACAAATTGAATTATTCACACATCTTACTGCAGTCCATGTAGCACTTTGTTGATTGCTGTTGTCCACAAAGATTCGGTTTGGCTGATAATATTTAGTGGCTACATAGATGGTGATGTAGTTTGTAGAGAATAAGGACAGAGCATTCAAAACATAGTTATTACTGTATTGTTCTACTGGAGGAATCATCATCATGAAAGGATCACCTACTCCGTCTAAGTCATAACCAAGAGAAAATTGCATTACAAGAATCGGAGCATTAGCTTCTATTGAGCAGAAGTTATTTAAAGCTATTTGAAATTGTTGGAAGCTCCCTGGAGTAGGTAATGTGTACACTAAATCTCGAGAAGAGGTACATTTTACTCTAACAGTAGTAGCACTCTGAGAAGTCATAACTTTGTACAATTCTCCAGTACTTCTTCCTCGTAAAGATGCCACAAAGAAGGAACGACCCCAAGTGAATGTAGGAGGTATTTGCTCAGTTAGATGATCACAAGCACCAACATTATAGGGTACATTGGTACATCTATGATTACTAAATACTGACAGGGGTTTTGTTGAAGTTACTCTGTATCCAGTGACATCCCTTCTAGTGATGAGATAAGTTTCTTGTTGATTAAGTGTGAAAGAGCCAGAAGACGTTGTCACTACTGTATTATCTTCGCATCCAACTAGAAGAATATCACTGAAACTACGTGAAGTATATGTAATTCCATAATAATTGTAGGCATTTACTGGCAAGCTAGTACATGGCAGAGCTAAGAAAGCATCTGTAGTGAACTCCTGGTACGATATACCATAAACTATTATTTTCCTATTACCCTGAGCTCTGACTCGAATACCTTTATTCCTCTGGGTGCTACTTGTTACCTCTAATGCTCTAGGCAGTGTGACAATTGTTGTTGAGTTATTTGTGGCAATTCCAGTGTAGTTATATCCACTTGCAGTCACTGAAAAACTTGTAGGTATAGATTCAGGAGTGTTTACAAAAAGCTGAAGTCTATCAAAGGAATTAGCCACAATATTGATTGAGAATCCAACAAAGAATTCATTAGCAGCACTTTCTAAAATGCTTCCTGTAATTATTACAAGTTATATATTTTGATATGTTTACATTGGCCAATAGATAATCTAATAAGTCATTGTGACTGTCATACCAATAATATAATATTATTTTGGATAAGTTGACTCCTTGTGAGTAGTGAGTAAATAAAAACTCACTTATATATAAAATTATAGTATTTAGTAAATAACAATAAGTAGCTAGCAATTATTTAACTTTATAGCGTACTTTTTCTTCCTTTCTTTCTTTCTTTCTTTGTGGTTGTTTAGCTCTTACACCAAATTGATAAACGGTGACCAAATTAAATTTAGTTGAGTTGTACTTAAAAGTTTTAGACATGACTGAATATATAAAGGTTTTCTACTCATTACAAATACCTATGATTAAAGTACTCAATATTTTGTGAAAATGGAGTGTATTTGCACACAGTTATCTAAAATTACGCTCAGCTGGTGGTTAAGTGAATTCAACATATTGGGGACTAATGCTATAGACAACAACAGCTCCTTCAGCCACAGAAATTTTGGCTACAAACTTACAATTCAGATCACACATGTAATAGCACATGTTTGAGATTTATTAACTGACTTCTAGATAGTCTGACTGAATAACAGAATTTCATCAGACAAAATGAGTTCTTGCATAATTTGTATGCACTTATGGATACATGTATATATGATTGTGACAGGCTCTGGAAAAAGGTACAAATTCGCTAAACACAAAGTTTTGCAGTTCAAGCAAAAATGTGAGTTTAGGTCAAATTATGGAATTAAAAAAAAACCTAATCATAATCTGTATCCATTCTTTCACATCTGGGCAAAGTGTGAATGTGGAATTCAGTTGACAAGTGGTTTTTATGTTAAATTCAGCAATCGAATCAAAACAGAAAATGAATGTTTTGCATTGTAATTAGGAGAACAGATACTTTGTAGGGTATCAGCAGGTAGGTAATTTATTGTACCATAGTTCACTGAAATAAACAAAAAATATTGTTTGAGCAAATTTATACCCTTTCCCAGAGCCTGTCACACACATATATGTGTACATATTATATAATAATAATACACCCATTAGAATTATATTAGGTTTGTCTATTTGCGAGCGTTCTCTGCCAGTAAATAGCTAATTGTCTTTTTTTAATTTTAATTTTTACTTTGAAAAAGCTTTGAGTACCAATAGTATGATCAGTTTTCAGAGTATAATTATGTGGCAGACTACCCGTGGTGGCTGGCTGTTAATCCTCCATACCATCACGACTGAAGGCTTCTTCGCATTATCGTGACACAAGCCCTACACTCATATTTTTATCTATGCTCTAGCTTGAGTATAGTAGAAAAGCTAAATTTGTAAATGAGTACAACTAAATACTTTAGTACTAGGAGTGATACTTGTCCATTTTTGGCAGTTTCTACTCTAGGCATTTGCAGAAATGCCATCATTGCTAAACATTACTAATAGTTACCAGATCCCTATTATTATTGATAACTTTATAAAACTTTCCTCCTTAACTTTCAGGTAGCATTGTGTCATCATCCGTACAATTATTGTATTCTAATTGATTTATAGTCATGAAAGGCACTATATTATTGTGTATTGATATTTTAACCAGTTCCTCCCTATTTTCCCTATTCAAAAGCAATAATTATATATATATATATATATATATTATAATATATTATTAATAGCTATAGGACAGAAATACAGTATTATATAAATAATTAATTCTAAGTGCAGAACGTGTAGAAAACGAGCTAACCCATACCTTAATTAAGAGGCGTGTTTTCACACCCAAATATGAAGGTATACAGTTCACACCTAAATCCTAAATGGTGTGACACAAGTAGGAAGAGTGATTCTAGCTTATTGTGATCGACACAAATTGCATACTCAGTGTAAGTGCTGACTGCTTTCTGATTATACCTCACAAATGCTAGGTAGTAGAATTGCTAGTGTTGATGACTATGCATAAAAATAAAACAATTCCAATACAAAAGTCCACCTGTGTTGCACAGCAGAGTTGTCACTATCAATGCAGTTGCATTACTACGTCACAAAGTAATTAGCAACATATAGCTATTGAAGTAAGTTATAGCTTCTTGTTTATAAATACATCTAAAAAATAAGCACTTATTTGTAGTTTAGCTAATACATGTTTAGATAGTATACATTCCCCAAAAGCTTACCTTGCAGCCCACTTGAAGTAGTCACAAACGAGGAAGCATCACCATTATTGTTATAATTGGAAATCCAAAATTGAGACTGACCAGGTAAGTCAGTGGAAGAAGGAATAGCTGTGGGAGCTACATATAAAACCAGTCTGGCTGCTAGAGCGCTGAAAATTGGCTTGCGCAATTCTTTCCATTCCACAGATGGCCAATCAATTCCATAATGAATTTGAATCTGTTGAAACCTTCCCGCGAGCCTCCTGTATCGACTGATATTTTTTGTGTTAAGAAATTGATCTTCACCGACTGCCCAGATTCCCCCGTGATAACCGGGTCTGTACGTTATTGACAGAGTGCCGTCACGGGTTTCCGTGTAAGCTATTCGCCGAAGCATTTCTCGGTCATCACCGAATACACCTGATTGGTGAATGCTCCCTATACAAAGAAGAGTTACTTCAGAACCGCTCGCTGTAGCCTGAAATGTAATATTCTGCAGCGATTGGGAGCCCCCTGGTTGAATAGTAGCCAATGCTATTAATATCGCCAGTAAAGCAACTTTACAACGGGCCTGCATAGCTGCAGACTCTTACGTGGTTGTTCTCTCTCCCGCTAAATCGGTACACAGGTTTATTTATTACAGTTATTGCGCATGCGTTCTGGCGAGTCTCTAGGGAAGGCTCGTATATACAAAGAGTAAGGTGGGGCATCACTAGATACAAGTGCAGTTGTAACTAAGACACAATTTTGTGGGGGGTTGGAAAGTTTGGGGACACCAGTAAAGCAGCAGGAAGTTTATGAACCCTTTGTGAAAATACACCGCAATAAGTATTAGTTAGCGAGCCTGACGATGCAAACAAGGATGCATTATGGTGTCACATGACAAAATTCTGATGATAGCATATGGCTACTCTAACTTCCAGGACAACAGTAAGATCAATAAACTAAAGAATCGGCGTTGCAGAGAGGGTTGCAAGGAGGGTTGTAAGGGGCGTGGCTAAATTAGACGTCGGCCATCTTGGATTACAACGACGCGTGTATTGCTAAACGGCCGTGGTTAACTTTTGTGCAATGATTGGTTGTGGCAATAGGGGGATGAGAGTAAAAAGAGTTTTTTTCCCGCTTACCAGCTGTTATTGAGAAGGAAGGAGATAAGACCAGGAGCTTGAGTGAGAAGAGAAGGAATTGCTGGCTGGCTGCTATAGCTAAACTGTGGAGATCTAAAACCTAAGAACTATCCTTATATGAGAATATGCTCAGATCATTTCATCAAGGGAAAACCAGCATCTTTGTTTGATGAGTCAAATCCTGATTGGGTACCTTCATTGATTGAAACTTGGATATAGGGAGAAGAGGTCTTGTTTAGCATCCAGTCGGTATGAAAGAGCAATGGAAAGAAATGTGAAAAGAAAGGAGAATGATGTAGAACTCAATCAAGAAGGAGTAGATGATAATCAACGTGTGGTAGAGGTTGTTGCTGCTGAAAGTACTAGTGATAATGAAGTAGAGTCTGAAAGTGAGTTAATACAAATAAGACATCAACTGATGCTGCATTTCATGAGATTAACCATTTGAAGAAGGAATTGAGCATATTGGCATTAAAAGAGGAATCTTTCAAGGAAAATGACAATAAGGTTAGCTTTTACACTGGACTTCCTTCATGGGATTTGTTAAATAAGCTTTTTTTTTGTATGTGAGCCCACATCTTAGTACAGAAAAGTATCTTACACCCTTTCAGCAGCTAATAATGACATTAATGAGGCTTCGATTAAATTTATCATTTCAAGATCTTGGGTTTAGGTTTAAAGTTCATAAATCTACAAGTAGCCGTATATTTTCAGAGGCTATTTCATCAATGTATTACCATTTACGACCTCTTATTTGCTGGCCTGATAGAGATGCTTTGATGAAAACTTTGCCCATGGATTTCAGTGAGCACTGTCCACGTTGTGCAGTAATAATTGATTGTTTCGAAAAATTTTTTAGAAAAACCATCAAAATTGTTGTCAAGAGCTCAAACATTTTCTCCCTATAAGCACCACAACACACAGTGAAATACTTGATTGGTATTACTCCTCAAGGCACAGTATGTTTTTATCTGATGGTTGGGGAGGTTGTGTTAGTGATAAGTACTTAACAGAAAATTCCAATCTCTATTCCATCTAACTCCTGGAGACACCATTCTTGCAGATCGAGGTTTTGACATCAAATAGTCAGTTGGCTTGTATTGTGCAGCCGTTGCTATTCCAAATTTTACAAAGGGGAAGAAAGTTAACTGGCATTGAAGTAGAACAATCCAGATGTATTGCTAATTTGCGTATACACGTTGAACGTATGATAGGTGCTGTACGTCAAAAGTTTACCATTTTATCTGCTACTCATCCAATAGAGGACTTGCATGATGACGTCGCCGTACATCCCACCATGCCCACTGATGGTATCACCAGCTAACCTGTTCCATAGAAAATGTATTAATTTTCACCACTGCTTGCTCTTTTTTCAACTTTAGCGGGTGTATAGCGTGCAGCAGAGCTACCAAATTACAGGAATAGCTAGAGTATGAAATTTCCCAACGTGCTGATACCAAAATTTTGTATTGTTGGAAGTGTGATGAGGAGAAAATGGATGGTGAAATTTTGCGTTGCTTGAGCCAACCGCTAGTTCTTTTAAGAACTCATTGCCAGGCGACCACATTGCTAGTTCTTCTCAGAACTCACTGACAGGTGGTGTGGTTGCTGGTTCTTCTGAGAACCCAATGCCAGGCGGTTGTGATAGTCAGGATAGTGACCTTGCTATGATGGTAGAGGTGGAGACTTTGCTGCTGATGGTAGAGATAGTGACTTTACTATATACTGGTGTGGTTATTCCTGGAAGTAGTAGTAGTAACCAAGTTGCTGGCATTTTGGGAAATTATAAGGAAGTTCAAGGGCATAGAAGTTTGAGAGATGGTTATACATATTGTGTGCCAGGGTGTTATAGTAATACAAAACTAAATAGGGAGTTATCATTTTACAGGATCCCCAAAGACAAAGTGTTAAAAGTTAAATGGATTAATGCTATTAAAAGAAAGGATTTTATTTCTTCAGACAGCCATCGTGTTTGTTCTAAACATTTTAAGAATGGGAAGAAGTGTAGCAGGCTTGATGTTCCTGTTATTTCCCCACTACTTCCTGAACCAAAAACAAGAAAAAGACCTAAAGCCAGAAAGTATATTTCTCCTAAAAAACGCAAGAAGGAAGAGCTTGAAAGTGAATCCGAAGTATCAGGAGAATTGGTGGTTGAAACTGAAGATATGATGGTAGGTACTATATACACTTGAAAATGAGAAAGTTGCCCTTAGTTTAGAGGTAGAGAGATTGAAGAATGAAAAAGGAATCTTTAGTTGTGGAGGTAGTAAAGTTAAAGTTTGGGTTAATGAGATTTGCTGGAAGTAATGACGATATTTGGTTTTATACTGGGTTTCCAAATTATGCTACTTTCGTTAGCTTTTATGAATTCTTACTTCCAGCTGCAAATCAGCTTAATTATTGGGGTTCTGAAAATGCTGAAAGTAGAACAGAACTGAAACATGGTGTTCAATGTAAAATTCAACCTATAGATGAATTATTTATGACTTTATATAAGCTAAGGTGTGATGCTTTAGAAAAAGATATTGCTGACCGATTTCAAGTAAGTTGGAGCACTGTGTCAAGAACTCTTATTACGTGGATCAATTTTCTTTACTACTCGTTAAAAGAGTTACCTATTTGGCCAACCTCAAAAATGGTAAAAGAAACAATGCCGACATGCTTTAAAGAGCACTATCCAAATACTAGAGTAATTATTGATTGTACTGAACTATTTATAGAGATGCCTTCATCATTTACAGCGCAGTCTTAAACTTATTCAACCTACAAAAGTCACAATACCGCTAAAGGTTTGATTGGTATTTCACCAGGTGGTATGGTCTCCTTCATTTCAAATTTGTATGGTGGTCACATTTCTGACAAGAGAATTACCGAGTTATGTGGAATTATAGATTTGTTGGAACCTGGAGACATGGTTATGGCAGACAGGGGATTTGATATCCAAGATGTATTAGCTGGAAAAAAATTATGTTAAATATCCCACCATTCATGAGAGGCAAAGAACAATTGTCTCTTGAAGAGGAATTTGAAAATAGAAGTATAGCTTCTGTTCGAATACATGTGGAAAGAGCCATAGGAAGAGTAAAAAACTATCGAATACTTAAAAGGAGTTATCCCAAACTCTCTGCATTGTCAATTAGACCAGATTTGGTTTATATGTTCTATTTTAACTAACTTTCTCCCCCCTCTTGTTTAATATTATTCACTTTGTGGTAAAATAATAAAATAAAATTAATTCAAAGGGTTTATTAATTAGATTAAATTATGCCATGGTATTTGTTGAAATGGAATGAAACATGTATGTAGTTGATAATTAGAAATTATTTAAACTGTTCCACAAGCTTAGCTAGGTAGGACTGCAGTGTTATAAAACAATTGCAGTTTACAACATGTCCTTCCAAAATATTTCATCGAATTCAATTCTTTGTACTGAAATACCTTTTTCAGTATATACTACAAAGTCACACCATTTGCGTGAAAAAATAGACCATTTGTCCTTGGACTTGTTAATAATAATGATGTTTTGTTTTTTAAATTAATTTCCCATTATCTATATTACAGAAGAATTTTTTCTGCTGTGCAGCTTCCAATGGAGAATTATCCTTATGTTGATATGGACATTTGATTTCCAATAATCCCTTGGTGTCTACAGATACTGGGTCAGTAACTAAACCGTCAGGACTCGCTCCCAAAAAAGCATGTGCTGGATTAACAACTAACCCTGACTTCTCTACGTTTAGTCCCATGTGCCCATCTCTGAGCATTGCAATCATATACATATCTACGGCTTTGGATTCATTGTTCTTACCCCATGCACAGGCTGCTGGCATTGATTTATACATTTTTTGATTAATTATTAATTTAATTAGTGGATCAGGGGAGGTCTTTATGCTTCATGGCTCCAGCTCGAAAAGTTTTTTCTGCCGATTTAATTTGATTTTTTGGAATCGTTCGTGATCCCATTACCAAGTGGTCATATAAACAACTAAACGGTGGAACCTGGCTTAAATTAGATGTCCATACCTCAGATGGTAGAGGCCGTGGAATTACAAATTCTTTTTCTTTCAGCTCATTAACTGTCCTTAGCCGATTGACATGAACTCCACCGTCAGGATCAATAATTTTACTGTCTAAACCTAATGCAATATAATCTCGAACCCTACAACACCCACCAATAAATAAATAAAAAATAAAAATAACCCTTACTAGATATATATATTTGTGAGATCATACACTCATATGCTTTTACTTACCTCTTCATCAGCTCCTCCTTCCTCCCAGAAGTTGTAGCACCTCTACATTTCAGCCATCTCTTTAGCTCTACCACATGAAGCTGGCTTGGTTCTCTGCCATTGAGTGAAGCTCCAGGGACATCCATTTCAGTCAGTTTATATAAAGATTTCCCAGTTTCAGCATTACTCCCAGAAAAACCAGCTACTTGGTTACTACTACTACTTCCAGGAATAACCACACCAGTAGTAAAGTCACTATCTCTACCATCACCAGCAAAGTCTCCATCTCCACCATCACAACCAGCAAAGTCACCATCTCCACCACCACAACCAGCAAAGTCACCATCTCCACCTCCACAACCAGCAAAGTCACCATCGCCACCACCACAACTAGCAAAGTCTCCATCTCTACCATCACAACCAGCAAGGTCACTATCCTGACTATCTGGAGTAGCCTAGTAGCAGTAGCTGCAATCTAACACAGTTCCACTTGTCATGTTTAAATTTGAAAACATTTCCTAAATCTAAAGTCTGGTATTGCCCAGATTGTCGTAAACTAGCTAAATAACAAGTCTAAAAATGCTTTTGTAGTAGTATAACGTGATTTTATGTAATTTAATAAACATGTTTAATGAGATTTTTTCATGATTACAACATAAAATATTTAACAAAACTATTGCATGATTACATATTATATGGAATTATAGAATCACATAGGTTGATAAGTGCGCAACAGACACAAACGATTTGATCCAATGAAGTCACTCTATCTTTAGCAGTAACAGCCTCAATAGAGGACTTGCATGATGATGTCGCCGTACATCACGCCACGCCCACTGATGGTATCACCGGCTAACTTGTTCCATAGAAAATGTATTAATTTTCACCACTGCTTGCTCTTTTTTTCAACTTTAGCGGGTGCATAGCATGCAGCAGAGCTACCAAATTACAGGAATAGCTAGAGTATGAAATTTCCCAACGTGCTGATACCAAAATTTTGTATTGTTGGAAGTGTGGTGTGGAGAAAATGGATGGTGAAATTTTGCGTGTGCTTGAGCCAACCGCTAGTTCTTCTAAGAACTCATTGCCAGGCGACCACATTGCTAGTTCTTCTCAGAACTCACTGACAGGTGGTGTTGTTGCTGGTTCTTCTGAGAACCCAATGCCAGGCGGCTGTGAGTGTGATCCCTTCAAGAGATAGAAGTTAAGTTTAAACCATAATATTTCGGCTTGTTGGGCCTTCTAGTGGTAAATGAATAAAACTCAGAAGAGATGATTGATATATACCCAGAACTTGTTTGTGTGTGTGATGATTAATATTAATTGGTGTTGACACGTGAACAGAACTTGTTTGAGTATGTGTGATGATTAATATTAATTGGTGTTGATTGACCTGTGTATAGCTCAGTCTGACAACCAAGTCAGCTCTGCTAGAATCATGCACCCCTATATGTCAGAGAAAGATAAAGAAAAATAATTAGAGAGAAGAGAATTAAAAAGAATTAGAAAGAAGAGAATTAAAGATAAGATGTGGGGGGTGGAGTCAGAGAAGGCTAAATGAACAGGATACACACATGATGGCAGGTTTTCCGAGCACCTGACGAGGACGAGGAAGGCGCTCGGAAAACACAGTTTTTTACTCTTTGGGTGGTCTGCTCCTCAGGTGGTAGCCGTGGCTTGCTTCTAGTGGAGTCTTTGCTTGCACCTGTAGATCTCCTGTGGTTGGGGGTCTTCTTCTCGATACCAGTGGAATAAACAACATGTGTGTATCCTGTTCATTTAGCCTTCTCTGACTCCATCCCCCCCCCCCCATCTTATCTTTAATTCTCTTCTTTCTAATTCTTTTTCTTTCTCTGACATATAGGGGTGAGCATTGTCCTTCCAGCAGAGCTGACTTGGTTGTCAGACTGAGCTATACACAGGTCAATCAACACCAATTAATATTAATCATCACACACACAAACAAGTTCTGGGTATATATCAATCATCTCTTCTGAGTTTTATTCATTTACCACTAGAAGGCCCAACAAGCCGAAATATTATGGTTTAAACTTAACTTCTATCTCTTGAAGGGATCACACTTGGGGTAGCCTAGTAGCAGTAGCTACAATCTAACACATCCAACCATGTCCCCAGCTTCCGGACCTCTACAAATAGCAGTAGACTTCATTGACCTACTCCAATGCAATTGATTGTATTTTAGCTACAGGTGGTCTTGAAAAAAACTTTCCCAATAGTTCCGGCACGAAGGAGTTTTTAAACAGAACTCTAGCTTGAGAAACACAGTTTAGCCATAATTCTTCATCTGGATGTATTCTTTCCACATGCAAGTCTTCTTGAGTCCATACAACAAAATCACAGTAAGGTCTCTTCGAACAGAAGATTTGACATTGGACCAATAATTAATGTTTATTAGTTGTGTTCTTTTATAATTATGACTATTTAAAACTTACTTGATAATAGTAGGCATGATTTCGTTTTAACTGATACATGCCATCAGCTAGTTTGAGCAAACAAAATGCTGGTTTGTCTTCTTCAGCTGCACAAATGATTTGATCCTTACAGGAATATGGACACTGTAGCAAGCAATGTATTTAAATTTATACTTTATATCTCATATCAATGCTATCATACCTTAATCTCACATGTACCATCTCCACAGCATTTGCATGATACTAATCAATCTGGAGAAGCCCCAATGAATGGAAACTCAATTGAAATGTAAAACCTACAATCTCTCACTTGAAATTTACAGTGATCTTGGCAGTACTTGGTACGATATTGGTCTCGAGCATACTTTTCGTGATCACATCCCCATTGTGTAAAAGTTGACTTAAATCTTGAGAGTTCAGGATAGCAGATAGACATGATTCAGCTTTTTGATGGTGCACAAGGATCAGTACAACATGCTGCTCTCAGCTCCAAGGCTGTTATTCGTCCACATCTCATTCTGATGTACCATAGATGTGAATGTTGTTGATCACGAGTTTCTTGTTCAACACAATTTGCTTGCAGTTCAGAAAATTCACGGTAACTTCTGATGCTTTCTTCAGCAGAGCAGCTTAACATATTCTGGGTTATAAAGCTTCGCTAGATTTGGTAAATCAGAAGATAGAGATTTGGGCACAAAAGATTCAGAATATGGTGAAATTAGAGACAGGATAGCAGGCTTACTAGAACAAGTAGCCAGTTCTCCCAGAAACTTGTCAAAACCCACCGTATATTCATTGGGTCTTTTCTTTTTTGGTGCAGTTGATGGTCCAGGAGATGGTGATGGTCTAGCAGATAGGTAAGGTTCCAGTGATGGCGAAGGTCCTGGTAAAGGTGAAGGTCCTGGTAATGGCAAAGATCCTGGTGATGGCGAAGGTCCCGGTGATGGTGAAGGAGAAATATAGAGTTTGACTGTCTCTTTGAAGCTAACTCTCCAGTGAAGTTCATATCCTTAACTTTTGCATAGGGAACATTTTTAACAGCTGTTGGAATGACCCAGTAAGCTTTCTTCTGAGTGACAGTGAGGGAATCTCGTATTCGAACTCCAGCCTCAATAGCCCACAGCAAAGTTCCAATATGAGAGCAAGTTTTACCAAGACCTGCCATGCAATCACAATGACCAACTAAAATCTTCCCTCCTATTTCTGCTATAATCCATGGAGTGAGAGGTTTTCTCTCAGGCGCATAGAATGATTTACCTACATGCACTAATATACATCTACTAAGTATTCAATATAGCTATAAGTACCCTAGCAATAATAATTTTCTTGTTGTCTGTGGAGTTAACAAATATATCTCGAATCCATCCTGCTGTAAATCTTTGATAGCACTCCATACTGTAATTAAGGAGGTCTTCTCCTGTATAAGGACTGGGATTGAACACTAAATACATTCTTACATGAATGTAAGTGGTAGCAGGCCATAGGTCTACATCATCCTCATACTCCTGCACCAGAATTTCATATGGATCTTTATTATTTATTAAAGCTAACTTAGAAGCATAGCGCTGTCTGCACTCTTTGTCGGCGATCTCAGACGCATAACCAGGCAAAAATGAAGCTATACTTCATAGACGGGAATACCCGCGTGGTCGTAATCCAAGATAGCCGACGTCTACTTTAGCCACGCCCCTTGCAACCTCTATATGCCAATTATGAATAGCTCGCCTCCAGTAGACATCGGGAAAATACATTTCCGTTTGAATTGAGGGTGTGGTGATCACTAATTGGGCATGAGAGGCGTGGGAGTGTGCGAATCGCGTTACCCCTCGCCATTTTTCGGTGGGAACGAAAACGATGCTAGACGGCGTTGGGGAGAAAGATGTTCTGTTACGCACCTCTCCATTGCAAAAGGAAAAGACGTGTAAAATACTTAGCCCAAAAATTTTGAGAGGGGCTGGAGCTGGAATATGCATCGCTTTGATGGTGGGAGCATGTAAGATATTGTAGCTTGATTGGATAGAATTTGCGCTTATAGCTAGTGATATGTTGATTAAGCTTATTACAATGCAGGGGCTCTAATGGCTGAGAAATTGCAAGATCTTTCCAAAACCTTTAGGCAGCCCTTCTTCATAACTTACTTTATTAACTCCTTCTATTCCTTGATGTATGTGGTTTGGATAATTTATTGGTAAGTTTCTATCTATGTATGTATATATATATATATAATTATTATGATGTGTATATATGTATATATTATATATTTATACGTAATTATTAAAAAGTTCGCCAGCAATTCCTTCTTTTCCTATTGTAGCTTACTTTCGAAGAAGTGTTCCTATAACATAAGTGGTGAAAGTTTTACAAATTTTAGGTAAGCGATTACAATTTATAAATTGGCATGTATTTAATAAGAACAATTATAGAGACCTTATAGTCAAGAATAAAATAGTAATAATAAAAAATGATAACTTTTGTAACAAAATTTAAATTTTATGGACAGCTAAGCAGAAAATCTTAATTAATACTAATTATGCATACACTGCTATATTGAATGCACTCATTCGGCAACCAAAGGTAGGTAGTAACTCTTGGTGCATACTGTACAATAAATGTTTCTATAGTGGCTTCCTACCTCTTAAATAGTGGCAAGAGGAAGTGAACTTTGATGGTAAGTTTTACCAAACTATTTATAGCACTAGAACTTCAACCTATTTGGTAGTCACTGGGAACATATAAGCATGTATTCGGTTAATCAAGTCTCACTTGTGGTTAGTAATTAGAGGCCTCTATAAACATCATTTTTTAGGGATCTGATCCTTTCTCCCTCATGACCGCACACTCCTACAAAGTCGTAGTGAGCTCAGAAACAAAGCTGTGTTGCTAACTCTGTGCCCAAGGTAACGCTGCCACCAGAGTTCTACTTAATAGCTAGCCGCAGTACACCCTAAGGTAATGATTGCCTCAATAAGTTTTAGTATAATAATAAATTAAGAACAAGCAAGAGTAAAAGTAATGTACATCACACGACTGGACAAGGTAAGAACTGAACAAATGATACAAAACTAAGAATATATAACTTGCCATCCATCCAGGCTGGGAAAGTGTAACTGACAATCACATACAGAAAATAATTAATAACAATAGACCATTGACACAAGAGAACATAATCCTATTGACTTAATTAACAAGTACAAGGTGTGTGCATGATAATGTCATTCCAAAGTCATTCAATTGTCATTGACAGGAGGAGGGTGTTCCCACAGTGATACAATCTTGTTGTTGTTATTATTATTATTATGGGAGATCTATGCAATATTGTTGTTATTATTATTATTATTATTAGTAGTAGTAGTAGTAATTATCATTGTTATTATCATCATCACCACAATTGTCAGTAATCTCTAAAATCAGAAGGCTGACAAACAGATGGAGTAGACTACTACTATAACCCTCGCGTGCAAGCTTGCTGAGGGTTAATAACTTTTTATTGTGGCTTCTCCATCCATAGGAGAACAGTACTCATTCTCATTTAGGAATTCTCACCTGTCTCATGAAAATAGTTCAAATATAATACTGTATACTATTTTGTCTTGCAATGTCTCACACATAAATTAGTTTGACTCTAATAAGGAGGGGTATACTGAATGAGACATCTGTACTAGGGAATTTTCTCATTTACGTCAGCATGCTTTCCCTGGAATAAAAATGAAAGTCTCATCTTGGAGTGTTTTTTATCCCTGTTTTAACTTTCAAAAAAAACCCTCAAAGGGCATGAGAATAATATGGCTGAACAAAGGTTGCGATACAAAGTATGAAACATTAATCAGATGAGTTACAGCGCATGTTAACATCCCTTTCTTGGGTTGTGGCTAGCTATACAACGAGGTCAAAATTCACCACATCAAAACTATGATAGTGGTATCACACATGTGGAACTTTAAATACATCTGATTTAATGTTATGAATCTTTGGTTATTCTAGAAGACTCCAAACCAGTGGCTTCCTGGCTCTTGTTGTTTATGTGAGTGCAATTCTGTGGTACTATTCTTTAAATATGACCAGGTGAGGAATATAATTCAGAATGTAATTATGAACTTGCACATGCAAGACATAGACACTGTGCAGACTAAAATTTGGAGTAATCAATTTCAAAAGAAGTTAATTTCCAAAATGTAATTTTAGTAATAAATTAATATGATGTATTCATTTTCCACTGAGATGGTGTCTTTATATCTTTAAAACTTTAATAGGTGATTCTAATAATTAACCCTCAGTGCGCATGCTTGAGAGGGTTATAGTAGTCATCCTGTCTGTTTGTCTGTCTGTTTTATGTTGGAAGTTAACAGAGTGCTGGAAGTGGAGTTCTGAGTTGAAAATATATACTGGTGAATTTCTCTGGCCTGTTTAACTTCTTCCCTTATGAAGACTGCATTTTATACATCTACTGTTTTCATTGCTCGAGCTTGATTCCTGATTAGAATAACTGATAAGTTCTTTTAGTCTGTGATAATTATGTAATAGTTAGCTAGTATATAGTAGCGCTGGTTTGCACCTTTTAATCTTAACCCAATGATTGACTTCTTGCAGAAGTTCTCTTCATGAATCATTATGGTTGAACTCTTCATGTTGTTTTATAAGTGAACTGTAAAAGCTTGATAATTGGTGGTGATTCCTACCGTTAATAAATTTGGCATGGTGACATGTATATACCAGACTTAACTTGCATAGATAACAACAATTATCTGGCTGTTTACATTTTGTATCTAACAGTACAACTGAGAATTTGATTATAATGATCCTTAGTAAGTAGGACTTAGTAAAATGTCAAAACATTGGGTTTAGTTTTAAAATATAAATGTATTGGCCGTTATATCACCTTCAAACTTGGTTTGAATTAAGTGTGATTAGAATGGGGTGTCCTAAACAGGTGGTTTGGCGAAGGACCAGGCTACCAACTTAACAAGGCGCAACGCGAGTCACAAGAGACGCAGCCGATGGCCCGCGAGAGCTTTCAGCCTTGTCTAATGCACGCAAAAGAGCACAACCGCCAGCAAGGTGTCTTTTACTGTTTGTCAGACGTTGGTAACAATTTATTAATCCACATATGACGAACATAAATAAGTGTGACCATAGACAGGAGGTCAGTGGTTCTAATCTAGCGAGTATGAATAACATTAAGTATGACAGGAAAAGGGTGATCGGTTAAGGTAAAGTAAGCTAGGAATGTTCAATGTTCATTGCCAGGGGCGACCTGGGCTTGATCTTGACTCTGTCTGGGCTGGGTCCCAGACATCCTCCCGGGGCGGGAATGGTTGGGGACGGACTCATCAGGGATGAATGTGATCAATCTGTTGGCAGGTCTTCTGTAGGATTTCCCTCGGCACTTGATCTGGACAGCTCGGACTTCCCCATCGTCTCCGGGGAAGACTTTCTCGATGATAGCCAGAGGCCAATCTCTGATCTTGAGTGTCTCGTCCTTGATGTAGACTAGGTCCTGGACTGCTAGGCGACGTCCTTGGTGATTCCACTTGGATCGTTGAGAGCACGAAGCAAGGTATGTGCCCAGCCATTGGCTCCACAGATCTGACGTTAGTCTGGAGACTAGATTCCATCTTCGCAGACTGGAGATCTTGCCTGTTGGTGGTCGTGGAGTTGGAGCAGCTTTCAGTGGTCGACCACTAAGAAGTGTCCGGCAGTCAGGTACGTTCCTTCTGCGACATCATCACTGTGAAGTGGAGCAAGTGGACGTGAATTGAGGATTGCTTCTATGTCGGTGAGGAGGGTGTAGAGTTCCTCGTATCGGAGTGCATGAGGCTGAACCGATTAATGCCGAAGGACGCGAAAACGCGCCAATTAAGAAAAATCGATAACCGCGGAGGACGCGAAAATGCGTCAAAAAAGCGTCTTCGCGTCCATTTCGCCCTACAGCTTTGTGGAGTCAAGGACGCCACCAATCACAATTGCAGACGATTCTATATTGTTGTAAGTAAATTTTAGGCTTATAAAATACATAGACTGCCATAAGAAAATGTTGAGTAAATTTTGTCACAACAATAAGACTTCTTTCTGATAAAGTATAAATTGAAAATATATTTCATAATATAATAAAGGTACACAGAATAATTTTTTAGAAACCAATATTACTTCAGCTATAACTGCACATGATAAAACAAGTAGAAAGCTATCTTGGCAAGTGGAACACTGGCACTTCAGCATCCTAGTGATGAAGACGTTATTCTTGACCTGGCTCAGCATGGCAGTGACAAGGATGGCAGTGACCAGAATGGCAGTAACTCTGATGGTAGTGACGAGGAGTTTGATGACAGCAAGAATGACTTCAGTACTGATGGGTGTAGTGACTGCAGCAGTCACTAGATGGTCAAGGACTCTGACGAGAGAACGGAATTGATGATTCTGAAAGGTAGCGATATCTACAGGAATTTTAACCACATTCTTTATAACAATAAGTAAAAATAAATATTGTTATACAACAGGTGAGACTGCAGGGAGCCCTCTGACATATACTTCTATTATGCTATGACCAGTTGCACTTGATAGTAAGATCACTAACTATTCTGTCAACAATGCAGCCTACCAGTACATCAAAAGTAAAGACACCTTGGAGTACCAAACTGAATACACTAAAATATTCTATCATTTATTTGTGATGTACCTGTTTTCATGCACAAAAGCCATAAAAAGCTTCTCTGTTCACACAATTTATAATGAATTGCTCAGTTCAAAATAAAACACACCCTAAATAAATATCAACAAATTCTTCCTGAATGTAAGACAGATGCGTGCAAAAACACTTTCTCTTACCTCTATGATCAAGTAGCAAACTGCTTCAGCCATGAAACCATACTTCCAACCTTACTAGTGTGCTTACTAAGAGCCTCAGTGTGATGCCATAAAGTTTTTGCCAAACGGTGCGAGTACTTTGTTATTTTTAAGTCGGGAACAGCTCCTTAGCGTCGAATTTATGCTTTCCCAATAGCCTAGAGCGTACTCTATCGTTCGATAATACTGTCTCCGTGGCAATCTTCAAACGTTCGTCTTCTTTCTCTCGCTTAGTGTCACCCTCCCACCAAGCAATCAATCCTCTGTGTCTCGCGTGCGCCCGTGACCGCATTACATAAGGCGCAATTGAAATTTTTATTCGCGCGTAATCGGTTAAGATTCTTACGGAGCAGGGTCTTCATTGACTTAACTGCTGCCTCCCAGAGACCACCAAAGTGTGGGGCTCTGGGGGGTATGTTGTGCCATTCGATTGCATTGCTGTTGGCAAAGTTGAACACAGCTTGTCGTGTGCTGACAGATTCCGTGAGTTTCTGTAGCTCACGGATCTCTTCCCGGGCACCAAGGAAGTTGGTCCCATTGTCAGAGTAGATATGAGACGGGCATCCTCTCCTGGCGACGAACCGTTGGAGTGTAGCAAGGAAGTCATCGGTAGATAGTGATGTGCACAGTTCCAGGTGGACAGCTTTGGTACACATACAGACGAATACTGCAGCATAGGTTTTGATGAGGGTGGGCTTGCGAGTGTATCCTTGACGGATGACGAAGGGTCCAGCGAAATCTACACCGGTGTTGTCGAAGGGTGGTGCTGGAGTGGTCCTGTAGGAGGAGGGCAGCATTCCCATTCTCTGTTGAAGGGGCAGGGCATACGCTCTCTGACAGGAAGAATAGGATCTGCTGATTAGCTTCAATAGATTTCTGAGGTTGGGGATGTAGAAGGATGATGACAGGATGGAAGCCAATGCTGATATGCCTGCATGGCTGTAGGTGATGTGAAGAGTACGCACAAGTAGTTTCGTTAGCATCGACTTGGCGTTCAAAGGAGTCAACTGGCGAGGTGAGGTCGGAGAGTGAGGATCCCGAACTTTGCTGTTGACGAGGAGATGACCATATCGTGAGAGAATGACAGTAGACTTGGAGAGGGCGTGGCTCTTGGGGAGTCTGGTGGCTCTTTGTAGAGCTAGGAACACCTCGGGGTAAATCTCCAATTGAGATAACTTGAAGATGACATGCTTGGCAGTCGAAACTTCAGTAGATGTGAGAAGATCAGACTTCAGTTTGACTTTGTTCCTGGGTCTAGAGTTGCTGGCAAACCTGAACATCCAGGCAACGACCTTGTACAAGGTGTGGAAGGAGGAGAAACGGTTCCATAAGACATTCAGGAATTGTCTCTGTGCGGGATCTGGCTGGAGATCTGGTTGGATGGAGAGGCAGTGGATTTCTGCCACAGGTTTGGAGAGTTTGTGGACTGGCCACTTGTTAGGAGGGAGAGTGAGCCAAGGAGGGCCTGACCACCATAAGGATGAGGTAGCCAAGTCTGGTGCTCTGACTCCTCTGCTAGCCAGGTCAGCCGGATTGTCGGAAGACTTGACATGTCTCCAGTAACTAGGAGGAACGAGATCTTGTATGGCATGAACCCTGTTGGCCACAAAACATACGAGTTGTGAGGGGCTCTTTGGTAACCAGTACAGGACAATCTCACTGTCCGTCCAAGCGAAGACTTGAGACGGGGGAATTTCCAGGAGGGAACTGGTGTGACTGAGCATCTTGGCCAAGAGGTGAGCACCAAGAAGTTCAGCTCTGGGAATTGTGACAGGTTTCACTGGTAGAACTCTGGCCTTGGCAATGACCAGGGTCGTGGAGATAGAGCCATCTTCGGAGACCGTTCGAAGGTAGGTGGCTACCCCGTAGGCGACTGAGGAAGCATCACAGAAGCCATGAAGTGATTGGAAGACAGTCTTTCTTTGGGAAGGTGACAGTCTGCGTGGGATAGCAAGGCTATTGACAGATGGTAGATCATGAATCCAGGTATCCCATCTATCTTTGATGTCGTCTGGAACAGGCTTGTCCCAGGACAGAGATCTCTTCCATGTCTCCTGGAAGATAATCCTGGCAGGAATGATCGCAGGTGCGAACAGACCCAAGACGTCAAAGACTCCTGCGGTGCCGGAGGCTATGACTCTCTTGGTGATGGTAGTATCAAAGGGGATGGTGGGAGGTATGGAAACGTGCAGTGTGTCGTGTTCCACATCCCAATGGATACCCAAGGCTTTGGGAGCTTGGTTGGGTTGAGTGAAGGTGAGAGAGGTAGAGTCCTTCTCAAGGAGATGATCAGGAATACGTTGGCGAAGCTCGAGTGAGTTGGACCTCCACTTTCTCAAGGTCATCCCGGCTTGAGAAAGGAGATCACACAACTCCGTCTTCAGCTTGTCAGCAGCATCCATGTCGTCCGCACCAGACAGGAAGTCGTCGACATAGAAGTCTGACAGGATGGCGGAGGAGGCTACAGGGTGAGAAGAAACAGACAAGTGAGCTAAAGTATGAAGTACCTGAGTTGCCAAGTAAGGGGAACAGTTCACTCCAAAGGTTAGACGTTCCATCTGGCAGTCTACGATGGAGTTGTCGGCTTCTCTCATGAGGAAGCGGTGGAAGTCATGTTCTGGTGGGTTGAGGAGGATCTCGCGGAACATTTTGGATATGTCCGCGGATAATCCAACTTTATGTCTTCGAAATCGGACGATGACGTCTGGTAGAGGAGGATACAGGTTTGGACCTGGTAGGAGCGTATCGTTCAACGAAGTTCCGGTGGACGACTTAACCGAAGCGTCAAACACTGCACGTAGTTTCGTGGTCGAGGAGGACTCCTTGAAAACTCCGTGGATGGGCAAATAGAAATGAGGTTGGCGGTGGAGTTCATTCTTGGGAATTATGTGGGCATGACCCAAGTCCAAGTACTCCTGGATGACTGCGTTGAAATCCTTGAGATTGTTCTTAGACAAAAAAGACTTCTCGTTCGCGAGAAGCCTCTTGACAGCTTGTCTCCTGGAGTCACCAAGGGCAGGCTGGTTCTTGACCTTGGGGAGGGAGACAGAAAATCGACCGTTGATACGTTGATACGTGTCCTCGAAGTCTTTGATAATGTCAGCATCTTCTGGAGAGTGAGAGGGAGATTCAGGGACTTGGTCCAACTCCCATAACCTGGATAGGTCATGCTGAAGATCATCAAGAACGACTGAGGTTAGTAAAGTCTGTGTGGGAGAGTTGTCATGAAGAGGTCCTGCAATACTGAGGCCAAATGGAGTGTGTATAGCCTTGAGACCGTCGAATCTCAGAGATCCCTAAAAAACGCATTCATCTATATCCATGTTTCCAAGGAAGAGGTCTACGTCTCCTCCTAGTTCAGAGTCGGCCAGAGGGAGTGTTCAGGTTCAACCGCACACGAGCTGGACTCTATTGACTCAGTTGTTATTCATACCTATTATCACCCTTTGATTGTTTCCCACACTTCACCTACCTGGGGCCTTGCGCCTCTGGTAATGATCACCATTTTAACGTATCTCCGCCCCTTTCTTACCCACTGTAGTTTTATGTCATAGCCACCCTTATAAGGAGGGTTGCTTGTTGGGGACATGTGGAGCAGGCGTTTGTCCACAAAGGTCCGCAAGTTATCTAGCGTTGGTTTGTCCAGTTTGTCACTGGCATACTTCTCCCAGTCATCCCGCAACGACTTATCAAAGGAGGCTTTGGCAAGGTACGTTAGGAATTGAGAGAGAGAGTCACCTATGAAGGGTTTGAGAGAATCGTATCCCATCAGGACTTGGTCAGTGAGACTACGTAGACCATCATAGGTGTTGGTGAATGTCATAGGCTTGACAATCTTCTGAACAAGCAGTGGCACAACAATTTGTGGTCGACCAAATCGTTGGCGTAAGCAACACAGGAGGTCGTCTAGTGGGGCGTCGTCCTCAGGGTAGGAGCGAACGACCTCTTTAGCTTCAAGAGACTGAAGGGCATCCATCAGAAGGCATCTGACGTCCAGGTTGCTGAATCCTGAAGCTCTAGTACTACCAACTTAACAAGGCGCAACGCGAGTTACAAGAGATGCAGCCGATGACCCGCGAGAGCTTTCAGCCTTGTCTAATGCACGCAAAAGAGCGCAACCGCCAGCAAGGTGTCTTTTACTGTTTGTCAGAGGTTGGTAACAATTTATTAATCCACAAATGACGAACATAAATAAGTGTGACCATAGACAGGAGGTCAGTGGTTCTAATCTAGCGAGTATGAATAACATTAAGTATGACTGGAAAAGGGTGATCGGTTAAGGTAAAGTAAGCTAGGAATGTTCAATGTTCATTGCCAGGGGCGACCTGGGCTTAATCTTGACTCTGTCTGGGCTGTGTCCCAGACAAAGTGAATACCATTATTGGCAAACATCACCGTAAAAAAAAGTAAACATATTAGAGGTGCACCGATAGAAGATTTTGCCGATATACCGATAACCGATATTTTATCTAGAATCAAGGCCGATACCGATAACCGATAGATATATGCATTGAATTTAGAAAATTTAATTTTTACATAATTAGAAGTATAATGGTACTAGCCTAGAGTCTTCTGTGTCAGGAACAAAGTAGTGCCAAATTGGCAACCTCTTCATAGACATCGTAGTTAAGTTTCTTTGTCTTTACGCCATCTAAGAGCAAGCAGAATTCATCCATTCAGTGTCTACGTGACAAGTACAAAATTTTTTCTATCGGTTAATTATATCGGTACGGCGGGTAGTGTTGACGACCGATACCGATATCGAAAAAGTAGGCCGATAAACCGATAAACGATAGACCGACAGATTATCGGTGCACCTCTAAAACATATACTGGATAATGCATTTGTTACCTGTACTATCCTCCTCAAATAATGCTTGTTCTCTGTTAAATGGGTACATAGCCATCTTGCACCTTCAGTAAGTAGAGACAACTGAAATGCTAAGTGCACTACATGTACTAGCTATCTAGTTATTGGTAGAATGCTAGTGCATGAAGTGCCCATCATGAATTTATAACAATTGTATTTTATTAATGAATACATATCTGTGACAACTATATGCACGCTTAGTGAAGGCTGCCACTATATTTGTGATTAGTGTTAAAGCAGTCCACTGCAACTTTACATTTTTGACTCTTAATATTCTATTCAAATACATCATTTTTATTTGCTAAGCAGCAAATCTCAAACAATATGATTTATAAATGCCTGTACTTGTAGAGTTTCAAGCAAAACTTTTTAATAATTTCAATACAATTAATACATATGTGACCGTCTACAGGAAAACCGGGCACAACGCGGCACCCTTTGAAAATTTTTTTTTTGCACTTACAGAGTTGTCGGCGTCCAGATATTGTGCTCTCCAAGTTTTATCGTCGTAGCTTAAGTCGTTCCCACTATAATAGACCTAACCGTTCCCTTCCGTCGGCTTGAAACAATACATTTTTAAGAAATCGATCGATCTTTTCTCGATATTTACGCACGCCGCGTTGTGCCCGGTTTTCCTGTAGACAGTCACATATTAATTGGCGAGCGAGCGAAGCGAGCGAGCAACTCTAAGATGTAGTCTATGGAAATCCTGAATACGTGGTCGTTTTGAATACGTGGTCGTTTAAACGCGCGCGCGCATTCCAGAACTTCGCTCGCTCGCCCAACCAATGCTACACGAGCATTTTCTAGTAACATTGAAATTAAAATACTTTTTTATCAATAAATTTTTGCAGTGTGTCTACAAACACAGCCATCTATCAGTCAGCTTCAGTGGTTGTCTTCATCATGTCTGTTCCTTTACTGAGAGAACGGGTCACACTGACCAAGACATTTAGTGTAATTCTAACTGTTGTGGGCGTGTGCCTCATCTCTATTTTTAGTCTTACAGAAGGAAACTCTAAGGTGGTCTCAAATACATCTGCACTTTTATTGGAAGAAGATTTAGAAACATCAGATAATTCATCAGTTAGGAATACTCCCTTGGGTTATGTGGTAAGTTCTAGGACTATAGTTTGTATATTGTGAATCGCTTTGAGAAAAGCAACAATTGTTATATACGACACATCTTCATTTTTAATTACCATTTTAACAACATGAAATGCTCAGCTATATGCAGTATATGTGCTCTTTCTCTCGTAAAACAAATATTATTATACTTCCTGGCTGCTTTGTGATTGTAGTAGCTATGGAACCCCATAGGCATTGATATCTGTACTTAAGTTTTGTCAACATATATAATACAATACATACAAACAATATGTACTGAAATACTGTAGACATTATTTAGTTATATTTAAATTTAATTAAAGACCCTGACTTCTACGTGCTAAATCTAATCAGTTAGCCTTTAACAGACGCTAGTCTTTAATTCGTAACAGGCGTAAGGTAGCACAGAGGTAGAGGAGTCACGAATTCCTGACTGCATGTTCTCGTTAATAAAGTATATTAATCATGTATTCATGATGGGCTAGTTTTAAGCTCTTTTTCTACTACACGTTCATGTGGTGTGCTCTTAACCCTTTCGTTCCGGATCCCGCTTTAAAGCGGGGTGAGACTGGTTGGCTTCTCCGAATTTTTAAAAATAGTTACTTTATAGCTAGAACCTTCAGATTGCATACACAGGTGCCCAATGCATTGGAGAAGCATCTAAAATAGCTTTCAGCCAGGACTGCTTCGACAGTACCTCACAGCAGTTGCGTTTATTTCTTCCTCGGCAAAAAAAAAAAACATCGGTTCTCCGTCGAATTTTAAAAAAAGTTACCTTCTTCACAGCAGCTTCATTTATGGATCCAGTCATCTCCAGAGCTTTGTAGAAGCAGCAAAAAATTGCTTGAGCTCAGTAGCCTTCCATAACACATTGAAACAACCGCTTCTTTGCCGACCAAGACTTTGCGGTTTGACTTACTGTCTTCTCCATTTTTTATAAAATCGCCAGTTCAACTGGGGACCTCCCTATTACGTACAGTCTTAGGTAATGCTTATTACATCATAGAAAAAAGTGAGCGTGTCGTGTGACCTCGGTCACTATGCAAAAAAAAAAATTTTTTCAAAGTCATTTTTTGGAAGATGGCGTCTACAAGTTACAATGAGGTGCAAGTTTTAGACTTGCTCGATGCTGACTTTAGCGACTCAGGATCAAGCGGAGAGAAGGGAGACGACATCTAGGGCTATAGGAGGCCCTGTATCAGGGTTGGTGGACCAGACCCCGTCAACTCTGATACTGAAAATGGGAGTCAAGAAGATGATCGAGGTAAGCTTGTCTTTCTCTTGTCTTTCTCTTGAAAAATAGCAAGCTTCTGTTGTGGAAAGGACTTATTTATAGCTATATTGACATAGAGTAAGCTGTTTAGCTATAATATATATATATTTCATTGAGTTTTGAGATTTGAAAGTGGCTTGTGGTTTTTTGAACAAATTCAAATTTTCAAAAACATTTAAAAAAGTTTTTACCACATATACTACTAGGACCAGATGTGAATGCAGTCACCGACCCGATTACGCAGATGAGGCGACAGGAGCAGAGTCTTCCAGTAATGAAGGAGAGGATACTGGACCTGAGTCTTCCAATGATGAAACACGAATAGGCAGCAGGTTCCAGTGATGAAGAAGAGGAAGTGGCTCCTCCTGCTCTGAGTTCTGGACGTCCTCGCGGTCGGAGAAGGCGGGAACCGAAGAACAAGAGTTGGGTGGATGAGGTAGGGGGAGAGTGGAAGAAAGATGACAACACACCCATTGATATTCCATAATCGTTTGTGTGAAGGACCACAGACTTTGATATTTGTGGCTGCTCCACCTCCCCCCCCCCAGAACATCCCAAAAGTTGTAATATGTATTGTTATTGTCATTGTCAGTGTTTTAGTGGTGTTGTACTGGAGCTTCACACTCGATGTATATGTGTATGCGTGGAGTTGAAATGTTATTCTGGCGCTTCCAGATCTAACCGGGGAGGGAACGAACTCGGGGGGGGAGGGGGGGGAGGGAGGGGGGGTCTTTTCCAATCGGGGCTACTATGCCCATGTAAGTTGAATTTCATGTATGTGTGTGTGTGTACACCAGTCAATTTATATTATACATTTATTTTTATGATCTGTATTCACCTGTATCTTCTTTTTTCTAGTGTGTGTGTGTGTGTGTGTGTGTGTGTGTTGCGTGCATTTGTGGAATGAGAGAGAGCAACCGTGGACAAACAGTATGTGGCACTTCCATATACAACCTGGGAGGGAACTCTGGATCTTTTTGGATCGTGACTACTATGCCTATGTAAGTTGAATTTCATGTGTGTGTGTGTGTGTACACCAGTCAATTTATGTATAATAAATTATACATTTATTTTTATGATCTGTATTCACCTGTAACTTCTTTTTTCTTGTGTGTGTGTGTGTGTGTGTGTGTGTGTGTGTGTGTGTGTGCGTGCATTTGTGGAAAGAGAGAGAGCAACCATGAACAAACAGTATGTGGCACTTCCGGATCCAACCTGGGAGAGAACGAACTCGGGGGGTCTTTTTCGGTCTGTGAAATCATCCATGCTGGGTAAGTTTCATTTCAACTTACTGATATTTGGGTGTCCAGTTGGGGGTGGGGGGGGCGGGGGGGATTATGGCACAAGAATGTCAGTGAAAAGCAATGACGGGGAGGGGGGGGGCAATTCAGCGAGGCCAGCTGTTGTGTTACAAATATCATTGTTGTCTGTGTTTTTTTGGTATTGTATGGAGGTTCCGGATCCTAACCTGGGAGGGATCGTTCAGTATGTGACACGTAGAATTCCACGTGTGTGCTTGTACTGCTTTTCATTTTCAAATTACACTTTCTCAATACAACGGTGATTGTTTATCTCATGGACAGTGTGGAGTATACATACCAGGGGTTCATACAGTGGGAGGCTAGCCCTGGGATCCCCACCTAGAATTTTGGGAGTTGAATAGAAATAACAGTTTGGAAGCATTTATTTTTGGTCTGATATTGTATCCCATTATGTTCCTATCATTACTGAGCCGTTTAGAGCATAGGATCGAACACTGATCATCAGTGTGAAGTATAGACTCTTATGCAAATATGTGCATCAAAGTAGTGTAGGTTCCAAAAAATGAGTGTGGCGAAGTACACTCGGAGCCCCCCCCCCCTCCTCCCCCCCAAACAAAAATCCTGTCTGAAACCGCATACAATACATCATAAAGTTGCAATTATATAGGAGCATGAATAATTTGTTGTTTGTATTACAAATATCTTTGTTGTCTGTGTTTTTGTGTATATGAAATTGTTTTGTAGTGGAGCTCGACGTCCGATGGCATATGTTCCTTGTGGACACTCATAGATGTCTCCTACATGATCACAATCAGCACCACACACAACAAACAACATATTTTATTGTTGAACTAATATAATATTGGTATAAAATGCATCAAACAATATTATTTCTATTTTATTTTATTTTTTTATTGATGGGAAAAGTGGATTTTTTTTGGGAAAAAAAAAATTTTTTTTTGAAGTATTAGTAGATGGCCTAAATATTATTCAATTTTCTCAATCAAAAAATGAGGGGAATCCCAAACTCTTGGTCTATTTAGTGATATATGGTTGCTATGGGGTTTTCCCAGCCAGCATCGAGTTAAAAAAATAAAACGGTAATACTCTATTCCGCGGTCGACGATTAGATTTTTCCGCGCGCGTCCAAACAATTCAGGAACGAGAGGGTTAACTTCAGTAGCTAACTTCTACTAACAAAAGCAGCAAGATTGCTATGTACTTATTTGCAGGAAACAGGTAATATATGAGGAGAATAGCAACACTAACTATTGTGATAGATTGAAAGGTAACAGTGGTTGTGAATTCAAAGCTTACATCAATGTCAAGCATTTTGACAATTAGTGACTACATGAAGGAGCAGTTAAAATTTATGCTAGAGTTTGAGTGGAGCATTCCAGTAAATATTGTGAGCCCATGAAGTGGGTGTGGCTTAGACTCTTGTATTAGACACACTTATTGAACCAGAGCAGTTAGAGACCAACAACCAGCTGTGATGAAGGCAGAGGTAGAAACAGGGACATGGGACATGATGATTAGATTATAAATAGAAAGAAGTGACATAACAAAGTTTAACTTCAGTATGAAACAAAATAATTATTAGAGCTTTGAGATAGTATAATATACATTAAGCCTGGAAAACAAACCTAGATTAGAGATAGTCCCACTTGGCAGGTTACTCTGCTTATTACCTTACCTTATCTATTTATTCTCTATTAGTTATTATTCCCTGATTATTTATTATTATATCTATTTACCTACCCCCTAATTTTCCTGCTTAATTATTCATTTATTTATTCATTATTTACCTACCATATTCCTGCTTAATTATTAATTATTTATTTTTTATTTACCTACCTATTTATTTCCCCATTATCTATGTACCTACTTACTTATTTATTAATTTTACCTATTTATCTACCTATTTATGTATCTACCTATTTATTATTTATTATTTATCTGTTATTTATCTATTTAATCCACGTACTACTTTATCTTAATATCATTTCAAACCTCTCCCAATCTATTCCAACACATTGTTGTTTGTTCACCCACCTACCTATCAATACCTTCGCTGAAGGCAGACACCCAGACTGTTGCAAGGGCTCAATCCCTTTGTCATATTCTTTGTCTATGGTTGCTTTTAATTTCCTGTCATGTCATCTATAGACCAGCATATATATGTAGCTGGTACACAATTACTGTTTTAGTCTTGCATTGCTTGAAGGCCCACAAAGCTGAGAATTTACAATTATAACCAAAAACTCTGTCAATACTAAGTTGAAGCACCTGGCTTGGTCAATGAACTTGACTTCTTTAGTCCTGTTCACATCTAACTACAGACTCAACCTGGTCAGACTAATCCATGCTATAATATGTACTGTATTCCAAAATCATGGTTTTTACCAGCCAACTCAACCTGGACAGACAGTAATATGCTTAGTGGTTTGTGGCTAAGGCTCCAAATTGTATGCAAATGTTTACCAACTCAGACTTCAAAATATTGCTAGATACTTGTAAAATATTGTGGCTAACATGCCTGCTAGTGAAAGAATTGAGGAACAAAGATAGGGAACAATTATTTAGCAAAATGTTAGTTTATTTGCTAAACATAGTATTGAACTATACAAACTCATAGTCATAAATTTATGGTCTTGTCATAACATGAATATTTGTCTACAGTATGTAACAGTCAGCATGATCTTATTTGCTGCCTATGAAACTATCTACAAAAAATTTGGCAATCTCGGTGATGACACGGCTCCGGTTTGGAATGGTGTTCGGATAATTGGCTACATTGGAGTTCATGTCCTTGTGGCGTACTGGCCAATTCTGATTGTGGTGCACTATACCAGCTTAGAAAAATTTCGTTTTCCAAGTCTAGAAGAGTTTGGACTTCTTGTTGGAATGACATGCTTAGGCTTGCTCTTCAATGTGGCTCTGCTTGTCTGCATAGCTTTCTCAACTCCTTTGGTTGCATCGTAAGTAAAAAAATGAACCTCATATAATACTTATAGCTATTGAAAATTGAAACCGAACCCAACACACAAACTACATAGATAAATACCCTATATAAAAAAAACATTTCTTCAATAACAAAGGGGAAAATCATACATGGATAAAGCTAACAGTTTTTTTTTTTGACTAATGAATTTTTATTATTTTAAGGCATTAGGGTATCTTTTGATTTGTTGATCTAGTTTCTATCCTTGCCAAATTCATATGTAAATAAATTGAAGCTCATCATATGAAAATTCATGTGTAAGGAGCTACAGCCAATTTTATAGGCAGAAAGTGAATTTCTTAGTACTACCTAGATGAAAGCATTTGCTTTTGAAATGCCATTTTCTAGTGACATTCTTTAAAATTAAATGGAAATTTTCACTAACTTGTTCTACCTTTATTATGTATCTGAACCGTATTCATTTTAGTGTGGGCACAGTACTGACTTTGCCAATGACAGTGCTCCTAGATTGGATTCTGAAAGATCATGTCATGGCGTGGCAGGCCTTCATTGGTGTTGGGGTCATAGTGATGGGCTTCTTTTTGCTAATTTTCAGTGAATACTGGACAATGCGAAGAGACATGATCAGTTCATCCAAGAGTGAGGGAATGGCATGTTCATTGTCCAAAAAAGTTGATCAAAACAATTGTAAAAGAAAAGTCATAAATTTTATAAAAAATTACTTTATTTAATACAATGAAATTACTCCACTATTTTTATATCATAATATTTTTTGCTAAATTTAAATTGTTTTAGCTACATGTATTATTTTGCTGCTGTCGTTTTGCTTTGTATCTTGTAATTCAATTAATTTTACAACACAAGTATATAAATGACTTAAAGAGATTATAATTGAAGTAATTATGGCATCAATCTGCAGTATATCTTTGGGAGTACAACAGTCACACAAGATGATGTATTCCTAAAAGTGTGTATTATTTTCTACATAATTCTGCCATTAAGTTAGTTGTTTAGGAGCTGCTTTAGTAAGGGCAATTAAACCTGATGGTATATATATATTTTAAACAAATTTAGAGAAAAAAACCCCATTTTACTCCACTTTCAGTCTAATTTGTGCTTAAGATAGATTTTGAAGGGAATTAAAAATCTGAAAGATGAAAAATGCTGTATGTCTTTTAGTATGGCACAGGCCATTATCTGACAGAGTTTGCTTAATTCCATTAAGTTAGATACTTAGGGTGTGACATATCCAGTAAATGTTGCCAAGTTTCAAATAATTTAAAATTATAGTCAGCAAAAAGTACACATCTAGGAAAATACAAAAAAAAGTAGTTCATAAACTGTGTTGGTTTGGTGATGCTATTATAAACTTATTTTCAATATCTTTGGCTAGCTTTGTTTCACGAACACTGGAGGACGTAAGTACATTAACTATAGTGTTCCATGTAAATGAAGGATCAGAATTTCTCTGCCATATATCAATCATTTTACTGAAGCATTCTTCTGTATTATAATTTCTCTCTAATCTTTCTAACTCAACAATTCTGATATCCAATTGCAAACCAATCAAATACCATTTATTTGTGTTGGGTATCAATTCATTCATGACTTCACGTAAATTAGAAATAGGAACTTCAATTTGAGGCATCCCTGCGAAAAAAAAAATTACATCATAGCTATATCCAGCCTTTTTCAGCCAAAATTGTTACATTATGAAACAATAAACAGAGCAACCAACAATATCAATCTATGAATGATACATGCAATAGTGGTGTGCAACATTAAAACAGTACTTAAACTAACAACAAAAAAAAACTAAATTGTATTCTTATATTAGCTATTAATGTATTTAAATTCAAAGGGTCAAAGAGTCAGGTTTATGGTAGATGCATTTTTTTAGACAACGTTTAAAATTTTTATTGAGAAAAAGAAAAAGAAAAAAAAAGACAACAACAACAATAACAATAACAAAGGACTCAATGTTCTGTGGGATTTCATTTCATGCAACTTGTCAGGGACAGCACCCTAGAAAGAGGACAAGTGGCCATCCCAGACAAGCAGTGTCAATTATTCCAGATGGTATGGCCCTGGATGAAGAAGAAGCAATTTTGTGGGAGGATAAGTGTGCAAGTACCCCTTTTGGATTAAAATTGTTTCCAGAATAGACTGAACGGGCATAAAGACTCCTCATTGAATTTTCTTAGATTGTTAGCTCAACCCATAAAATATGTACGGTGATGCCAAACCAACTCAAGCACTTTATCAACAGGATACCTCATGCATTCATTAATCACGACAAGTACTCAAAATTATGGAGGAACTTAATATCTTAGAAGTATGAAAGAGTGCATGGTCTTCTCCATTAGTCATTGTCAAAAAGAAAGATGGATGTATCTATAAGATATGCGGAGATTATAGGAAATTGAATGCCGTTACTGAAGATGATAGATATGACATGCAAGACTACAGGGACAGCTAGATCGTGTTGGACCAGCAAACTTTATAAGTACTCTGTACATGACAAAAGAATACTACTGTGTGCTTTCTTATTGCCATTTGGAATATCAACTGAAACGGATGTTATTTAGACCATAAAATGCTCCTACCACTTTCCAGCGACTAATTGACAGAATTATTGATGGTATGCTGGACCGTGTGGCTACCTATACTGACGACTTCACTGTATTTTTACAAACTTGGGAGGAGTATCTGGTGCAATTGAAAGAAGTGTTTGAAAGATTGATTAAAATTAGTCTGGCAAGAGCAGAAAAATGTACAATTGAAGGAGATAAATGCAGTTTCTTGGGCCATAAAATTGGTAGTGGATGTGTCAAACTATGCTGAAAGCAAAAATATTAGCAGTAACCAATTTTGCTAAACCAAAAATAAAGCATGGTTTCGGTGATTTCCTAGGCCTAAACCAGGTATTATCACAAATGCATTTCTCACTACGCAGCAACAAGAACTGTACACTTGACAGATGCTATGTGCTGAAAGCAACCAGACATTTTGATGTAATGGAGAGTGAGTTCAATGATCTCAAATATGCTATTACACAAATCAGTGCTACATTTGCCAGACTTCAAGTACGATTTATTCTTCACTGATGCATCGTTCAGAGGTAATGGAGAATTACTGAGCCAAGTTGTTGAAGGAGAGGGACATAGACCAACAGAACTTTATTCAAGAAATTGAATGGAGCTCAAAGAAATTATACAGCAACAGAAAATAATGATTGGTCATAGTTTTTTGCTATCTGATTGGTTGGAACTTTGCCCTACAAACAGACCACAAGGCAATGGAAAATAGTAACCAAAGGATTATTACATTGTCTCTCTCCTTGCAGCCATATCAATGTGTGGTGGAATATCAACCAGGAAACAAACCTCCAACACAGATGTAGCATTGTCTCGGCAACAATTTTCAGAGCCAGTAGCCGAAGGGGAGGGGGGTAAGTGTCAGGGACAGCCCCCTATAAGGACAAGTGGCCATCTCAAACAAGCCAGAGGGGACTTGATTTCACATTTAATGGACCACGGAATCACTTGCTAGGTGTTAACAATTGTTGGAATTCAAACTTAATTGAAATGTATGCATTATGCTTGTTATTAATTTGTAAAGTAGCTTGATTTGACAAAAGTTAGAATAGCTACACATTTATTATTGTGACTGAGAATTTCCAATAAACTATTTTTATCTAACGATTGCTTGACTGATTAGAATAAAATATTTTGTGTTGGTAGAGGCTCTTAACTGGACTGAGCTGAGCCCTGCAACACAACTGCTCACATTTAGTCTTTCTTGGACTTGCTAAAGCTCGAAATTCTATGAACAATCTGATTCAAGTATTAACCAGAGAAGCAACAACAAAATAACAACACACACAAAGTACTTGTAAATTATTTGATCATTCAATTAAACACCCCTAATTATTGTCTCACTCACTCTGCTTGATCAATAGTTAATGCTAATTCTTATGTAATTTTATGAAACTCACCATGATTTTGACTTTCAAACCAAACAATTTGATTGTCATCTAAGGCAACTGCACGCTTTCTGGTATATTTGGAACATTTTTGTATCCATTCTTTGGACAGTTTTTTTCTAGACACAGATGTGTGATGACTATCGATATCTTCACACTTTTGACAGCGAAATCCATATACAACGTGAATTGAAGCTGATCTGTACTTTAAACTTTCACCTGCTTCATATATCGAAAGATTAACAGTACTTAGTATATCAGGACAGTGTTCCCTCTCACATGTTGTATACAATTCAAAGTGTGATACCTTGTCACAGATAAGCACTGTACCAACAGGAGAACTCATGCTTAAAGGCTTGTCAGTGGAGGCATCACAAAATGAAAATTCAATCATATTGCGACAACGAACAGCATTTTGGTCTTCATTCAATTGCCATCCTAATTGTGAAAGTTTGGTGACCATCGCACAAAATAGACCTCTGGGAGTGATTTCGTCAGCAAAGGCAATCACTAGTGGCCCACAGACCTTGATATCATCCATATGATTCTTGATGTCTGTTAATTCGGGGTTGCTGTCATTTGTTGAATTAAAATCTTCAAGTGGTAGGACACAAGGCATGAAGTATCGATCTGAATCAAGTGCGGCGATTATGAATAAATCCTGAAGCAAACTTAAAAACATTTCTTTGGTGAAACCAGTACAATTTGAAAAATTCAATGATGGTATATTGTCAAGATGACGAGCTGTAATAATGCCGGTCTTGTAAAATTCATTGCTCTCATCGGCATCTGATTTAGAAAAACTTGACACAATAATATCAGTTACTCTGTCATATAGAAAACTTGGATCAAAAAAAATTATATCAGAAACTTTACTACTTCTTGGAAAGTACAAAATTAGATTGACGTCACTAAAAAAACAAAGAGCTTTGTTGATTTCATCCTGAGTAAGGGAAATAAAGCCATCTTTGTTGACTTCACCAAGATCACTGATGCAGAGATAATGCTTTTTATTTTTCTTGCAATACATTTTTAAATTTTGAAAGAATACAAAGTAAGAAATAGGAATGTCAGGAACTTTAGCTTTTTTAGTATGCTGAATAAGTTCATTTTTCAAAGTTTCCATCACTTCGCAATTACTGTCCCACCCTTTTTCACTGGCATCTATAGTAAAAATACCAGTAGCACAATCACGTTTGGAGGAAATTGTGACACACTTCCTGGGTTTTCGTTTCAAATACTTTTTCAAATGTGTTTCAATTTGCTGCTCTCTTTGCGTTAATTCTTCTGGCTTGAACTGGTCATTACGGGTCTGTACTTCGAATTTATCTTTAAATGTGCCCACTATGGCGATTGTTAAGGGTTGCTTATCACTCATTTCTGATCGGGTAAAGGAGCAAACAGAATGAACCGACTGCTTAATAATAGACAAGTTAGAAGCTAGCAAGTTATCTGGAATAGTGTACTTCTGTCCATTTCTGACGAATTCAAATTGTGGACAATCATCTAATCTTTGGGAAAGATTATGTACCAAAAAGTTAATGGAACAGTGCACAAAATTGGGAAGAATTTCCTGAAATTGAGGCTGTCCTCCCACATCCACAATGTATAACAAATGAATATTGTTCATTGTGCTTCTTTTTTTCTTTCCTTCTTTTTTAGCATACATTTCTTGTAATAAATTGTAAATAGTAAAACTCAAATCATTTTTTTCCTCAAATTGATTATCACATTCAAGCTCTTCTTGATTTTGCTCATTGTTGTCACTGGGGAGAATAGAATTATAAATTGTATTTGCCAACAAACGTGCCCAGTTATTTTTCTTAAGAAGTGTCCATTTTAAACTGCCACTTTTATTTTTTCCGATGTTAAGACAATCGTCTAATGTTACTTCTTTAGCTTTAGTTGACAAAGAAGTACTCTTTCTCTGTTTAGGTCGAGGACGATTCAGAAGGATTTCTCTGAAGTGTGTCTTGCCAGTTCCAGAAGGACCACTAATACCACACTTTGTGATGTGTAAAGTGACAGTGACCTTTGAGAACGCTTCTTTCATGCGTGCTATAATCTTTCCTAAAACATGATAATAATTTTACATTAGAATGTCATTGATGTTTTATGTACAATCAATGAGACTTTCAAAACTTAATCAAAACTTAGTGTCTTACATAGCTATAACTGGCTTGAGGCAAACTTAGTAATGTATAGCATTTCAATTCACAAAATACATATGCTTATTAGTGATGAACAACCAAATACCAAACCAAATATTACTTAACTTTGAATTACCTTCAAAATTGGTGACAACAGTAGAACTTAATGGAGATGGTTCCGAAAGAATCGGATCTGAGTTAGATATGGATTCTACTACTTCAGAAGAAATATTGCTAGTAGAAGGAATTATACTTGGTGTAGGCTTGGAATTATTTGGTTTAGTTAAAATTCCAGACTGTACAGATTCCTCAGACTGACTCACTTGTGGTATTGAATCAGCTTCTACCATATACAAGGAACTGTTATAAAGCATGTCGGTAGAAGTAAGAGAAGAATTAGGTAAAGATTGTTTAAGTACACTGGTTAAATCAGCAGAATTGTTAGAAGCATTACTGGAAGCATTTTGTGGAGAAAAACTCGTAGACAATGTAGTAGCATGACTAGATCTAATTTGAGAATGAGATGAAATAGGACTTAAAGAAGATGAAATAGAAATAGCAGTTGGGGACTGTGTTGAAGCATGTAAAACATTATCCACTATTTCCTTCAGTTTACTCAGTTCTGAAGAAAGTGATGCTAACCTGGTGGAGACGTTTGACAGAACAGATTGTAAATTAGTACAAGGAAGACATGGCTGATCCTGATCATTACCTAATAACATACACAATGTATAAAAGTTTTCTTTCTCCTATTGCAAATATAACAAAAAAATGAAGCAAGTTTAACACAGTAGTCTGTATCGACAACTACAAATGTCTAGTCATTAGGTCTGTAACAAGTAATTTCAAAGAAATGGCTTGCTCAGGTTGATAGTTATGACTGTAAAATATGATTGAACGAGCCTGCATTTTTCTATGGTATTTTTCTTTTTCTAGCTATCCACTTATTGGACTGCACAACTATCAAATAGATGGTAAACTAAATTATTTTTTTTCAAACAACAATTGACCACAGCAAATTCAAATGGTGGCTCACGCTAGGAGCCACCATGAGCCTCTCCTGCCTCAGGCGTGGTCAGTTGTGTATGCTACCTAGAAAAGGTGTACTTGTCAAAAATAATTGTACTTGTCAAAAATAATATTGTACTTGTCAAAAATAACTGAAATAATTGTACTTGTCAAAACAACAACAACTGTACTTGTCAAAAATAGCTGTACTTGTCAAAAATAACCGTACACTTGTAAAAAAAATAACTGTTGTAAAAAATAACTGAAATAACTGTACTTTCAAAAATAATTGTACTTTTCAAAAATAAATGTACTTGTAAAAAATAACTGTACTCGTCAAAAATAATTGTACTTGTCAAAAATAGCAAACTGTAACATTAGCTATGTTGTGTTTCTTACTGATTTTCCTTTTCTTGGCTGGAGGACAAGAATTAGCTCGAGCATGAGACAATGTCCTTTTGGATTGAGAAGGACCCATTGCATTAAATGGAAGAACACCAGAACTAGCTATGTCAGATGGAGGTGCTTTCATAACCTCCTGGCGAGACTCCGTTTGATCCAAAGACAGGCTGATAGTGCCTGACAATTCCATGTTGGCTTGTGGATGATCTGCAGCCTTGTTATAAGGAGGGTCAGACATCACCGGCAATATATCTAAGCTAATACAGCTACTTAGCTATATAATCAAGAGTGTCTAGATTCAGTAATGATAGAGTACAGGATCCCAATATTTAATGGCCTCCTACTTCACCTACGGGGTTAGTTCACCATATATAAAAGGGCGTAACAAGGCGATTCATTCCTCGTACGCGCCAAATTTGACCTTTGAACTTTACGATTAGCTTTGACAGCACAACACATTTTGTTGTGGTGGTATGCCCAATTGAAAACACTCACCAAATGGCAGTGCTTGCATTCTGTGACGGCATAGTATGGGGTGCCCAGAGACAAAATGCCACTCATGTCTCTCTCCACAATTTAAGTATTCCTGTATGAAGGACTGGCCTCCACAGAGAGAGGCGTTGCTGCGGGAAGAAGACAGAGAGAAAGAAAGAAAGAGAAGGAGATGAAGAAGGAAGAATGAAGATTCCACAGCTTCAGAGAATTACTTCTGTGATTGTGCATTTTTATTTTTATGGCAGTCAAAAGTTAATTTTGTCTATAGTGTGGTTTATTTGTGTAGTAGCTAGTTAGTTTAACCATTTCCCGTTTGTGATTTTGTTAGTCTGGGCATGCGCGGGGAACTAATATATAAAGTGAATGCACGCATGCCTGGATTGCTTTTCGTGACATATTATACTTTTTATTTAACGTAAGAAGTGATCTCTGGCTAACTGGGAAGGATCGGGCTGGCTAGCTACCTGTCTGACCTGCAAACTTTCAGAGCTGTCCAGGACTGGTGACAGAGTCAGCGACCTAACAGAATCTCAGGCGGCTAGCGACCCGTGGAACCCCACACTGCATCAATTTTGGGCAAGAGGGCATTGCCCCTCTCTTTATGTGATTATGACAGCTGCATATAAAATAAAATAATGATTTAACAGTAAACATTAAAATAATTATTTAAACAGCTGCATAACAACAGAATTAACTAGCTATAGCTCTATGCACAGATGAAGGTGATGGCTATTCATTTTTTAAAGCTATTTAGCTGACAGTGCGAATGTTATATAATTCAAATTACATCTTCTCATGCTATGTATAGACTAAATACACACCACTCACTATTCACCTATATAATATTATCATCCCTTTTTCCTCAGTTCTCAGTTTGTAGCACAACTTGAAAGATCTCCTTAAAACCCTGACTACATCAAGAAACTGGGGTTAGGGCCTTGCTAGGTTGGAGAATTCAAGAGCCTAGCTTTGCTGTGTGACTTAGCTTGCTGGGTGCTAGCCTGAAACTCTGGTGGTAGCGCAACTGCGTCTCTTTAGGCTGACAGTGACCTGATCCCACCACAAATTGGTAGAGATTAAAAATATAGCTATATCTATAGCTGCTGCAAATTTGCATCATTTGAAGCCACCAGGTCAGAAAGTAGCTAATTTTAATCCTTACCCCTAATCAACAGTTCTAGCAACCTTGCCTAAATCTGCTGCAACTGGCCCTGTTGAAAATTTAAAAGAAAAATAAGAAAGAAAAATGTAGTTAATTTTGTACACATCGTAATAGGTAGAATAGATGTAGCTAATGGTACAGAGAGTAAATAACTATTCAATTAGTTAATATTGTTAATGTGGGGTGGTGTCACACCACAGAATTGGTATTGATTTGTAAGAATATTGGGTATTCATCTAGCATAACAATTAACATTTATGCAGCTTGTTAACACATAGCTGGCTACAATTGTAGCTATAAAGATAGCAATTATACATAGGCATAGCTAACTAATAAGTCAATACCTTACCACACATCTACTACTGACTACTGCTTTAGGTTTTCTATGCTGCAGTTGGTATGAATTCATCATCACACAATAGGAGAAAATATTGTTTTGATTCTCAGTCCATCATCATCACCATTATTATTATTATCATTATTATTATTATTATTATTACAATGTATTATTATTATTATTATTATTATTATTATCATCATAATTATTATTATTACTATTATTATTATTATTATTATTATTATTATTATTATTATTATTATTATTATTGACAACAAAGTAGCTATGACCTCCTTTCAGGTCCTAGTTCTATAAAGTGACCTTCATAAAAAGTAAGTGTGTTAGCTAGGTAGCTATAATTATACAACAGCATGGTTTGCAAAATCACTGGTTGATATACATGAGTAGCTATATATATAAAAGCTCATACATATAGAAGCTCCTAGACAACAGTGACAACAGGGAATGAGCAACGAACACTTTCATTTACATATAGCACTTATCCACTTAGATCATCTTCATTAGCTAACTCACAACACAACATTCCTCAATATCCATTAGTAGATTGCATACACACCATCACTATAAATAGCACCCAGTCCTGCAAACACATTCTGGCTTGTATGGTTTAAAGAATCTCAATCGAACTGCTACACTATATAGATATATAGGAGGCTCCTATATGTAAATAGGAGCTCCATGTATAATATAGGAGCTCCTATATACATATAGGAGCTTAAGTTTAGGTATGAAGAGACTAAAAAAAATTGGGGAGAGACACTAAAAAAGAAGTGGAGAGACACTAAAAAGAAGTGGAGAGACACTAGGAAAAAAGTGTAGAGACACAAAAAGTGATGCAGGCACAAAAATAGTAATGCAGGTAAAACAATTTACTTTGTCTTTTCACAAAATTTTATTTCAAGAACCTCTGACACAAAATATATAAGAAAGTGAATTCCATTAGCATGTCTTGCTAGCTAAGTGCATATACACAAAACTCATTTGGTCAGTAATTAATATAGCTAAAAATGTTTTTACAAACTATACACCAAATGAAACAAACCCCATGGTTTCGTTTAGCTAAAACTTAAAAAAGTTATAAAAATATAATTAAAGAAAAAGTAAGTTCATTGTCTTTGCTTTCCTTTGCTTTAGAATCCACATCGTCATATTCAAGTCCATCTTTTGCGGAATTGTTCTGAATATTTAATAAAAATTCATATAAAGTTTCTGAAGCCAATCAGTAAAATTGCACCAAACTTACTCAATATTTATCACAGCTGCAATGTACATTTCAACTTCTGACTTTTTTCTTAGACTTGTGGCTCCATAGTGTATATTCCTTGGTAAATGTAATTGTATGTAAAAACAAAACAAAAAACACAACAAAACAAAAACAAAGACAAATAATAATCATCTTACCATGAATTTGGCCTTCTACGCCAGAAAATAGCAGTTATGGCCAACTGCTACTGGAAGTATAGCACACGCTGTTTGTGAGTGTGTAAGGCTCAAAAGCTAAGGACCACTCTGCTAGCAGAGATTGAGCACAGCAGCTAGCCTTTGTAGCTGTGCCCAACTTGATATTATGTTTTCTTGTTTGTGTTGCTAGGCCTCTCAACTGCTCACTACCATAAAAAAAGGCAGGATAGGCAAAACTAGCCAAGCTATTGCCACAGATTACCAAAGATACAAACTTCCATGTAACCTTTCAATTGTCACCTTCATCAAGAAAAAACATGTGGCATGTGACTAAAGTGTGAATTGAGAATGATTCAGCATAATGAATGAGCATGTTCCAATGATACAGGAAGTGACTCAGCATGTATGCTAATAATATTAAGTATTAAATGAAATAGAAATAATAAAGGTGTGTTGTGTAAAACAATAAATAAATATATAAATAATGTTAATGTTTGGTGTTTGGGTAAGGCCCAAACACACACAATGGCCACAGGTATGACAATGTATAGAACTGCTACCATAATTGGGCTCAGTATCTGCATTGTTAGAGGATACAAACCAGTATAAAACCAATAGTAATAGCTTTAATGATAATTGGCAATTTTCCAGAACGAAAAGCAAGACCAACTGAAATGCCTACTAATTAAAGGTTTAGAGTATGGAGATGCACAATGATGGTTCGTTACTTTCTTAAGAAGACTTTACAGAGTCTTCTAATATTCAGAAGTTTTATTTATTACTAATGTAAAACATTTACATAGTATCTTCACTGACTTCCCAGATTCCCCCATGATAGGCTGGTCTGTATGTTATTGACCAGAGTACTGTCACGGTTTCATGTAAGTTATTCGCCGAAGCTTTGAAATGTATATTATTCTGCATCGATTGGGAGCCCCCAGGTTGAATAGTATCCATGCAATGCTATTAATCGCCAGTATATAATACAACAGTCTGCTTAGCTGCAGACTCTTACACATTTGTTCTCTCTCCAGCTAAATCGGAACGCAGCTTATTAGCTACAGTTATTGCGCATGCGTTCAGACAAGCCTATCTCGGGAAGGCTCGTAAGAACCTACAGTTTCACTAAATATTATATATGTGCAGTTGTAGCTAAGACAAACTTCTGTGGGTTGGAAAGTTTGGGGACACCCAGTAAAGCAGCAAGAAGTTTTATGAACACTTAGATGGGTACTCAATTGGACTGGCTAATAAATTTGCTTACATGCAGTAAAACCTCTGAACAACAACCTCTACGTTGCTGAGAGAGTTGCCTCTCTTTACAGGATTTATAATCCAGCAGTTCAATTTTCATTTATACCTTTCAGTATTATAATAATACTACATGTGTGAGTATTATTAGTAAGCTTCAAGCTTACTTTGACACATACACCGCAGTAAGTATTAAGACAAGACTACCCCAAAGTTTCGTTAGTTTGTGAGTCTGAGAATGCAAACAAGGATGCATTATGGTATTACATCACAAAATTCCGAAGGATTGCTTAAGGCTACTCTAACGTCCAGAAAAATACATTTCCGTTTGAAGTGAGGTATGGCATGAGGGGCGTGGGAATATGCAATCCCATAACGCCTTACCATTTTTCGGTGGGTACGAAAACTAGGGCCGCGCCAGACTATACGAAAACGATGTTAGACAACTTTGGAGAGAGAGATGTTCTGTTACGCACCTCTCCATTACACGGGGAGAAGACCAGTAAAATGCTTGGCCCAAAAATTTTGAGAGGGGCTGGAGCTGGAATATGAATCGCTTTGATGGTGGGAGCATGTAAGATATTGTAGCTTGATTGGATAGAATTTGTGCTTCTAGTGACATGTTGATCAAGCAAAGTGCAATAATGAATGCAGGGGCTCTAATGGCTGAGAAATTGCAAGATCTTTCCAAAACCTTTAGGCAGCCCTTCTTCATAACTTACTTTATTCACTCTTTCTATTCTACAATGTATGTAGTTTGGATAATTTATTGGTAAGTTTCTATCTATGTAATATATATATATATATATATAGTACTTATTACATGAGTCAGAGTGTGATATGGTGAAATATTTCATGAGCAGGCTAATTTCTTTTCACCAGCCAAAGGTGAGTGAAAATAAAGCCTGAGAGTGAAATATCTAGCCATATCACTCTGACAGAGTGTAATAAGTGGTTTTTCCACACTAGATATCTTCACTGAAGTAGTTTTGTTTTTTTTGTTTTTTTTGTAACTCACAGGGGCTCCCCACTACCCCAACTGATAATATAGTAGCTGCTCTAACCTTGCTGGGTAGGCTCCACTAGAGTAAAGGTAGCTGTAAAAACCCAGAAAACTTGTATGCCAGGCCCAGCCATGGGATAACACTTTGTGATATCCCAGTACCTAAAAATATCATTGTGAAGATATCTAGGGTGGAATATATATATATATATATATATATATATATATATATATATATATATACACCAGCAATTCAATCTTTTCTTATTGTAGCGTACTTCCCAAGAAGTATTCCTATAACATAAAGTGGTGAAAGTTTTACAAATTTTATGTAAGTGATTATACAATTTATAAATTGGCATGTACTTATTAAGAACAATTAAGAGACCCAAAATGTAATAATAATAATAATAAATGAAACTTTTGTAGGATAATTTAAATTTTAAAGACAGTTCACTGAAAAGCTTTATTAATTTTAATTATGCATATACTACTACATTGAATGTACTCATTCGGCAAACAAAGTTTAGGTAGTAACATTTGGGGCATACTCTACAACAAATGTCTCTATAGTGGCTTCCTATCACTTAAAAGGTTGCAAGAAGAAGTGAACTTTGATGGTTAGTGGCTTGTAAATTCTTTTACCAAACTATTCATAGGACTTCAACCCTATTTGGTAGACACTGGGAACATAAGCATGTATTGCTAATGGTGTGGTTAATTAAGTCCTACCTGTGGTTATTTGAGTAATTAGTGGTTATGCTAGTAATTAGAGGCCAAGCTGAACAAATGTTACGATACTAATTTTGAAACATTAATGACCCTTAAGTAGGACTTTGGCAAAAGGTCAAACATTAGGTTTAGTTTTAAAAAATAAATTTATCGGTAGTTTTAGCAAAGAAAAAACCTATTAATATTAATATTGCAGTCAAGAACAACTGAGGATGATATTAAACAATGTTACTATTAGTACAGTCCTGACAGTAATATCACTTCTAAATTGGTTGGAGTTAATGGAATACCATTATTGGCAAACGTCACAATCAAAAATGTTAACGTATACTGGATAATGCATTTGTTACCTGTACTATCCTCCTCAAACAATACTTGTTCTGTGTTAAATGGGTACATTGCCATCTTGCACCTTCAGTAAGTAGAAACTACTGCAATGCTAAGTGCACTGCAAGTACTAGCTATCTAGCTATTGGTAGAATGCTAGTACGTGAAGAGCCCATTATAAATTTATAACAGTTGTATCTTATGAAAACCACATGCATGCTTAGTGATGGCTGCCACTATATTTGTGATTAGTGTTACAAAACAGTCCATTGCAACGTCATATTTTTTTACTAATAATACTCTTTTCCAAATATATCATTTTTATTTACTAAGCACAAATCTCTATCAATATGATTCATAAATGCCTGTTACTTGTTATGTTTCAAGCAAAACTTTTAAATATTTCAATACAATTAATACATATTAATAACATTGAAATTAAAATACTTTTTTATCAATAAATTTTTGCAGTGTGTCTACAAACACAGCCATCTATCAGTCAGCTTCAGTGATTGTATTCATCATGTCTGTTCCTTTACTGAGAGAACGGGTCACACTGACCAAGACATTTAGTGTAATTCTAACTGTTGTGGGCGTGTGCCTCATCTCTCTTTATAGTCTTAAAGAAGGAAACTCTAAGGTGGTCTCAAATACATCTGCACTTTTATTGGAAGAAGATTTAGAAACATCAGATAATTCATCAGTTAGGAATACTCCCTTGGGTTATGTGGTAAGTTCTATGTTTATAGTTTGTATATTGTGAATTGCTTTGAGAAAACCAACAATTGTTATACATTTTGGAATCGCCAGCAATATTGACATATCTTCATTTTCAGTTACAGTTTTAATAACATAACATACTTGGCTATGCACAGTAATATGTGCTCTATCTCTCCTAAAACAAATATTATTATAATTCCTGGCTGCTTTGTGATTGTAGTAGCTATTGAACCCCATAGGCATTGATATCTGTATTTAACTTTTGTCAACATATATATTGCAATACATAATATTTACAAACCATATAGAAATTATAGACATTTTAATATATACTTAATTCTTGGACCTTGACTTCTACGTGCTAAATCAAGTATGTTAGCCTTTAGCAGACGGTAGTCTTTAATTCGTGATAGGCGTAATGTAACACAGGTAGTGGAGTTACAAATTCATGACTGCACTTGCTCATTAATAAAAATACAGTTGTCACGTATTCATGATGGGCTGGGTTAAGCTCTATTATTCTACTACATGCTCGCATAGCACGCTCATATAATTTTAACAAAAAGAGCAAGATTGCTATGTATTTATTTGCAGGAAAGTAATGTATGGGGAGGATAGCAACAACAACAACCATTGTGGTAGATTGAAAGGTGACAGTGATCGTGGATTCAAAACTTAAATCAATAGTCTAGCATTAGTGACTACATTCTGTTATTTCAGCCTCCTTTCCAAACAAACTATATAATATTGCTTATGCTGAAAAACAACAACAACAAACAAACCACTAGATTGAAGCCTTCTAAACTTAGTACTATTCTCACCCTTGGAATATCCAGCTATTCCACTGCAGAGCCATATCCTCAGGAAAGCTGTCAGGAACAGAGACACGTGCTAGAAAACATTTCCTCAATCTTTAGTATATACAATTTCTGTACCTTGGGATGTAAACTTCCACAGCTGCTATTATCAGCAATCACGCAAGTTTGGCATAGAATGTTTTCACTATGAGCAACTGAAGTTCACTACTTTCAAAAATATCCTCTCCATGATAGCTAAATAATATCTCCATTAACTTCTGCCTCACTTCTACTGATAGACAAGTGAATGAAGTATTGATTGATCAATTCAGCCGTGCAGCAACATCTTGCCCCATCCAAAATAGCCATTGGTATCCTAAAATATTGCACAACTAAATTAGTAATTTTACAGAAGCTTTTTTACAGCTAAAGTCATTTTAACTACATGTAGAAAAAGAAATTTTTTGCGGATAATATTGACAATTTTTTTTGACAAGTGACATGTTTGATCACCTATAAGCACTTGCACTGGTAAACAGGTTATCACCTTTTATGGGGATAGAAAAAACCATAGGTTTCCTGCTCAAAACACGCCTGCTTTTAGTCACGAGGCACATTTCAATTGATCGCATTTTGTAAACAATGAGTGGCTTCTTCTCAGGTGACTGAGTTTCTAGCTTTGTATTGTGGCAAGCTTAAGTTGCGAGTGTGGAAACAGTATAGGCGGAGTATCTCGTTGTTGCAAAAGGGTACAAGACCATCTGATAAGATGTTGACAATTTTATTTGTCTACTTGTTCAATAACAATGCCAATATCCAGTTTATTTCAGAGTTATATAGCTGTCATTTAGCTAGCAGCTTGTAATATAGCCATTGTTATGCTTTAAATTTAAATTAGATCCCGTTGCTATATTGTTACTAGGTGTACTAACTTGGTAAGTGTGCACTATTTTTTGCCTTTAGGTATATGAACTGTGCATACTAACCACCCTTGGGGTATTGCTATTTTTGAGTTTTAGTTTAATAGAATAGGCATAAAGCGGGAGCTGGTTATGTGAGGCCAGGATATGATATGTGAGGGTCTACTATCCTCTCATATCCGACCTATATGGGACCAGCCCTAGTTGGATAATTCTCCTGCTGACGCTCAAACCACAGGAATTTACCATAGCTAGCTGTTTAACTGCTCATACCACAGGAATTTACCATAGCTAGCTGCTTAACTGCTTACGCAGAGCAGCCCAAGGTAGAGTTAGATCTGGAGATAACAGCTGGCAGCTACAATGCTAAAGTAAACTTGCCGTGTGCTTCAATTGAATTTTAATTGAATTTTAATTTTGGGCGGAAATTCGCTTGACACCGCCATTCCTGCGAAAATGCTGATAAACAAAGTTGCTAGTGGAAACTGGGCATGGGTAAACGGGATCTAAAATAGTTAGAGCATGCGTCCTTAGGTACTGGTGAATTTAGTGCACAAAGCCCTCGCCCTTGGGCTTCAGTGCACTAAATCCACCAGTACCTAAGCGCTTATGCTCTAACTATTACTTGTGTGGTTGTCATTACCTGCACATAAGAAAAATAAACATAGTTGACAACCGATGACATGAGCTGAACAGCGCCCGAAAAAACTCCAGAAACTTCACTCAACTTCTTACTTACAAGTTACAGAATTAATGAGCATATTCGTAACCACCTTTTATTCATGTGCAACATCATTTGCCCACATAATTGCCTTAGAGTCACATGACTATATTGCTTCCAGTTTAGCACAAAATGCATTCCTCATTTACCCCGCTTGTGGTCTTGCCAACTCAACTTGGACAGACTATAGGCACAAGATTACAAATAAATGAAACATAAGAAAGAATGAAAAGAAATGGAAGTGAATTTACAATTTGTAGAATTTCTGTGCTGTTTTTTTTTAACAAAGTAGACTATGATAAAAGACATTAATAAAATTTGGCAAGAAGTCGAAACGTCGGGTTAAGTTTTAATTAACAATATTGGCTGTTAGAGCGAGAAAATTTGCTATTATTAATGAAATTATTGAACTACAATAGAAGAAAGAAAAGGACAAGTGAAATTCTAGGATAAAATAGGGACACACAAGCAAATTAATAAGACAGTATAGTATAAAAACGCAAAAAAAAAAATAATATTGTGCACATTAAAGTGTTTAGTGAATAGAGTGAGGAAATCAATATTCATGAGTCACATCTACAATAATAACTCATACATATTGAAATCAAAGGAAGCACATTGCTGGTTAAATTCAGAAGTTATTAATGGTTTTTACCTGCCAACTCAACCTGGTCAGACTAAGCCATGCTGTAATTATGTATTCAAGGATTATGAATGGTTTTTACCTGCCAACTTAACCTGGAGTGACTATAGCCATGCTATAATATGCTTAGTGGTATGTGGCTAAGCCTCCAAATTGTTTACGCAAATGTTTAACAAAACTCATATATACTTCGAAGTATTGCTAGGTAGTTACTTTTAAATTATCAATTATTGTAACAAGTCAGCTAGTCAAAGAATTGAGGAACAAAGATAAGAAACAATAGCAAACTGTTTATTGTTTTTTTGCTAAACATCGTATTGAACTATATAGTTATAGTCATTAATTTATGGTCTTGTCATAACATGAATATTTGTCTACAGTATGTAATAGTCAGCATGATCTTATATGCTGCCTACGAAACTATCTATAAAAAATTTGGCATTCTCACTGATGACTCAGCTCCAATTTGGAATGGCGTTCGGATGATTGGCTACATTGGAGTTCACATCCTGGTGGGGTACTGGCCAATTCTGATTGTGGTGCACTATACCAGCTTAGAAAAATTTCGTTTTCCAAGTCTAGAAGAGTTTAGACTTCTTGTTGGAATGACATGTTTAGACTTGCTCTTCAATGTGGCTCTGCTTGTCTGCATAGCTTTCTCAACTCCTTTGGTTGCATCATAAGTAAAAAAATTAACCTCATATAATGCTTACAGCTTTTGAAAGTTGAAACCGAACCCAACTCATAAACTACATGTAGTTAATACCATATATTATACAATTTAAAAAAATTTTTTTCTTAAATAACAAAGGGGAAATCATATATGGATAAAGCTGTTTGATTTTTTAATTAATAAATTCATGTGTATGGAGCTACAGCCAATTTTATAGGCAGAAAGTGGATCTCTTAGTACTACCTAGATGAAAGCATTTGCTTTTTAATTGCTATTTTCTAGTGACATTTTTTTAAATTAAATGGAAGTTTCACTAACTTGTTCTACCTTTATTATGTATCTGAACCGTATTCATTTTAGTGTGGGCACAGTACTAACTTTGCCAATGACAGTGCTCCTAGATTGGATTCTGAAAGATCATGTCATGGCGTGGCAGGCCTTCATTGGTGTTGGGGTCATAGTGATGGGCTTCTTTTTGCTAATTTTCAGTGAATATTGGACGATACGAAGAGACATGATCAGCAGTTCGTCCAAGAGTGAGGGAATGTCATGTTCATTGTCCAAAAAAGTTGATCAAAACAATTGTAAAAGAAAAGTCACAAATTTCATAAAAATTTACTTTATTTAATTTAATACAATGAAAAATACTCCATTAGCAGCTACTCCACCATTTTTATATTATTATATTTTTTCACTAGCTGCTAATTTAATGTAGCCACGTGTATTTTTTTGTTGCTCTTGTTTTGATTTTGTATTTTGTAATACACTTAACTTTTCAATATAAACATATTAAATGATTTGATGTACAATAATTGGAGTGATATGGCATTAGTCTGCAGGAGTAAAATGGTCATGCAGATGATGGCATTCTAAAAAAATATTAGTTGGTTGTTGCCGTTGTTGTTTCATACTGTTGGTCTGTACATTCCATCTTGTCATATCTGACAAACGTCTTAAGAAATTAGTTTTATGAATTGGGTATATTTAAAATTTCAAGTAACCATACAATATTCATAAACAATTTTTTTTGAGGATGACCCTGCAGTCTCATTATTAGGGCCTGCTGGATTATGCTCGAAATATTTAGAATTTTTTTTTTATTCTAAAAAAATGTGTTATTATTCCAACAGAATAGTTTATCACAGGACAAAAAGTAGTTTCTTACAGCCACATATTTAGGAAATGTCATATTTTCACTACTTTTCCAGTAGAGGTTAGGGCTAAATGCCAGAGGATTCTGTTTAGTGAAGTTTGGAACGGGGTCGGCCACATAACTAACACAAAAATACGGGAAGGTCAAAGTACAAATGACTTACGTACATTCCCACATAATGAACTAGTGGTGTGCTTGTGCACAAATATCGAGCGAACCTGCCCAGAAAGGCCTGCCAGATTGTGCTCTGAAATTTTTAGAATTATTTAAAAAATTAATGTGTTGTTATTCCAAAAGAACAGCATATTATTCTATAAATTTTCTTATTATTCTCATGTTACTCGACTATTTTCTCCAAAAAACATGGCTTTTTAGGCTTGACCCCAGTTTATTCTGAAACTACAGCATTAAGCAAGCCTTACTTTATACTTGAGGCAGAAGTGTGAGAAAATTCCTGCGAAAAGGCTTGCTTTTCAAGAAACAAAAAGTTGATTCGACCGGTTACTATGGCATTGAAGACCCTTTTCCAGACTTCATTTCAAAACGTCGCCGTTTTATGGGGGATATACGGACTGCCGATTGTTGGTTGTCAAGAGCCATTGGTAGTCAGAATGCCGTAATATTAATGCTAAGGAAGCTACTACTTCTCGAGGGAAGCTGAGGTAAGTACGCAATTCCATATTTGTTAGCTAAATATTCAAAATTAACTCTGGCCTTTCTTTTTTGTAGCTAAGAGCTTGTCAACAGTGACTGGTAAATTCAAATAGTCAGATTGGCTCAAATTTGGTACTACAAAAGTTACCACTGCTCAAGAAAATGAGGTAAGAAAGTAATTTTGTTTTGTGTGCTAAAATCGATTGTCTTTTGTTTTTGTAGGTGAGAGCTTGTTGTCAAGAATTCAAGGTAATTCAGATGGTCAAAGTAACTTCAATTTGATACTACAGAAGTTATCAATACTCAAGAATGATGTAAGTAGTAATTCCATATTTGTTGGCTAAAATTACAAATAATAACACTGGTTTATTTTTTATCGTAGCTGAGAGCTTGTTCAAGAGTTACTGGTGATTGAGATTATCAGAATGGTTGATGTTTGATACTACAAAAGTTACCATTAATCAGGTATGAGAGTGATTTTGTATTTGTTTGCTGAAATCAAATGTCATAACTTCTATTATAGTGTTTGCATGAAGTAAGCTAAAATAGTAACATTTTATGTTACATAACTATCAGGCTCGCTCGCCATTTGTGCTCGAGCACACCACTAGTTGGCGAGCGAGCGTAGCGAGCGAGACACTTACAGGGGTAACACAATTGAAAATCGGGGATGTTTGTTTATTTATTTATTTATTTATTTATATATATGTTTGGACGTATGTATGTCATTTTGTACTTTGACCCTCCGTATTTTTGTGTTCGCTCCGCGTTCGACCCCGTCCCAAACTTCACTAAACAGAATCCTCCGGTTTAGCGACCATTACCCATATCACCTTAGAAATTGAATTGTTTACCGCTTTGAATTCTTTTGCGGGTGCAGTTAAAACGCAAAAACTTATGGGAGCTCCATTTCTATTCGAGTTAGTCGCTATTTGTCACAGTTATAAGCCCTACTCAACAGCATTAACTTGAACCACGAAGGTAAGTCTTGCGTAGGTATGTTCAGTTGTGTGAAGTATTGTGCGTTACAATTACTATTAAGAATGTCACAAAGAAAACTTTAAATAACGTGACTTGATTTTGTTGCTTCTTTTTCATTTCAAACAGTTGCGGGGAGCGGTTACTATGGCATTGAATCCCCTTTACCGTATATGTGTGTAGTTTAAAGCTCGCTCGCCATTTGTGCTCAAGCACACCACTAGTATATTATATTATTGGATGTACGTAAGGCATTTTTGTACTACTTTGACCCTCGCGTTTTTGTGTTAGTTCGGTGGTCAACCCGTCCCATACTTCACTAAACAGTACGGCGCGTAAGTAGCCCATTAAAAAATGAATGGGAAAAATCGCTGTTCAATTGAAATCGCACTGGAAAAGTGAAATAGCGCGTAACTAATTGAAATACTTCGGTAGCTAAGTGAAATAGTACAGGTAAGTGCGCACGCGTGCAGTGTTAACCTTGGAAACGTACAGTTCGAGTAGTTTTTAGTTGGAGACAATGTCATTCTTCACCACAGGAGCTCTACCCGTATTAGACGGAATGTTTTTCAACAGATTAGGAGGAGCCGCACGTTGAAAACGAAGTTCCAGCGGAAGCTAAACTTCTATCACGGACCAAAGATACTGCCTCATCCCACAATTCTTGCAAGACTGAATAGTTACGTACAATACTGTCCGAGATAGTGAGTGAACTATACAGTGTAGCTAATATTTGCAAAAGACTTTTTAAAAAGCTGGCCTACTATTAGCGAGTGATAGCATGGGTTAGGGATCAATAGCACGGTTACTGAGCTATTACTCATACTAATTCTGTTATTATTCTCTTACTATTCCAATTAAAAATAAGTGAAATAGTGATGATTGCAGTAGCGATATAAGGTTGAATGTTATGAAATGAATGAGTAAAGTACCAGTCTCTGTTAATGTTATACTGAATTATTATTATATATAGGATTCAATGTATCGAACTAATCATTCAGTGAAAACCTTGTATGTCCCAGTATAACACAGTTGATATAAATGAATGAAGAAACATGCTCTGTTGCAGCTGAAAAACAGTTCAATTGTGAGAAACCTTAGGGACATTTGGGGTAGCTAAAATGTGGATTGGGGAATTAATTTTTTTTGTTATGCTCAACAGTGAATGCACTCTCTCTTCCCTTTAAATTCACAGGTTGGCTGATCAAAATTACATTATTTGTCAGTCCTGATGCATTATGATAGTGAGTTGCTCAAGAATAGAAATCGGTTAGCATAATCCTTAGCTGACAAAGCTTCCAGTTTTTCAGACTTTTTCATTTTAGAACTACGATAACAAAAGTGGGCCAATACAAACCCAGCTGTTTTAATCAAATAATGAAGATTTACCTTATAGCTAACCACCTATCTAAATGTTTAGCTATAGCTATACTTTTGTTTTTAATTGAAGAAAAAAAACACTATTGATTTTCTTTTATAATATTAAGGATAATTTTGACTGAATATTCTGATTTTCCCTTTATTATTCTTTTAAAATGCTTATATTATTCTAGAATTATTCCACTATGCAATTTCATGTCTATTATTAAAAATAAATGCTAGTATAATCAGGCAGGGCCTGAGTTAGGCATCATCAGCAATTAATGATGACAAATATTTATAGTAACTGCTATAGCAATATAGCTATAATCCAAGTATCTACAATGAGAGTACAGGATCCCAATATTTTATAACCTCTTTACAGATGGGGAATACATTTTGTTGATTCCTGACACCTCTATGTACAGAAGAAGGGTGTGGCAGTTCCTCTGACACGCCATTTTTTAACTTTGAACACTACACTTTTGCAGTGTTGACAGCGCATCAACATATTTTTTGTTGGTAAAAGTGGTAGCTATATCTAACTGAAAACACTCCAAGTGGTTGTGTGTGCACCTTGTAGCAGCACAGTAGACGGGTCAGTAAGTTTTTAAAACATAATATTTATAGCTAAAGATGTTGTTTTTTTTACAAAATACATATATACATCAAATTAAACAAACCCAATAGTTTCATTTAGCTAATACTTAAAAGTTAATATACAAAAGTAATTAAAGAAAAGTAATTTCAATTTCTGTGTTTTTCTTTGCTTTGGAATCCACATCATCATATTCTGCTCCGTCTTTTGTGAAATTGTTCTAAACATAATTTGATAGAAATTTGCATAATTTCTGAAGCCAATCAATAAAAGTGCCTCAAACTTACTTCGTACGTGTCACCGCTAGCAACGTTCATTTCAACTTCTGACTTTGTTCCTTGACTTGTGGCTCCATAGTGTACATTCCTTGGAAAATGTAATTTATTTTGTAAAACAAAAAAACAACAACAAAGACTGAACTACAGCAACTTACCATGAATGTGGCCTTCTACGCCAAATAAAAGCAGTTACGGCTACTATAACTGCTACCAGAAGTATTGCACACACAATGGCCACAGGTATGACAATGTATAGAATTGAAGTACTGCTACCAATACGCTCAGTATCTGCATTTGCTAGAGGATACAAACCAAGTAGTAATATCTTTAATGATAATTCAGAGCCGGCTGAACCGGTCGGGCACAGTGGGCAAGTGCCCGACCAATATTTAGCTAAGCTGACTATACCTGGTTTCTGCAATTATAAAGTAAGGCATTAGCTTCTTACCAAGAATTTTTAACTTTAATTGATGCACAGCATATCACACCACGCCCACTAATAAAATTCCACACCCCGATAATTATGAGTCCACGTGGAAATTGCTTTTTTTTTCAATGGCTACCGCTCGTCTCCCTGAGAAGTTTCATCCATCTAAGACCTTCAGGTTTGTAGTAATAAAGTAGTGAGGTTAATCAGTTGATATTTTCTTTAATGTATAGCTTTCCTAAAAGGAAATTTGGTAAAACAGAGAGAAGTTTTAGGGCTGAATGGTGTGAAAATTTTCCCTGGTTACATTATAATGTGGAAAAGGATGCTGCTTTTTGTTATGTATGCATGAGGGCTTCTTTAGAAGAAAAGTTTTTAATTAGCACAAAAAGAGAGAAGGCCTTCATTAGTACAGGGTTTAATTGCTGGAGGGATGGTACTATAAGCTTTAAAAAGCACCAGTCAACATTGTGCCACCGAGAAGCTGTTGAAGCAGTAATTAGCCTTCCTAAAGAAATTTCTTGCGGAGCTGGGGAATCCCTTAGCAATATGTATAAGCAAGAGAAAGCTACTAATAGGAAAATGTTTCTTACTATCTTTCAAAACATCCGCTTTCTTGTCCGGCAAGGTCTTCCTTTCAGGGGAAGTCAAACTGAAGTTGATAGTAACTACATTCAGTTATTACTTCTTCAAGCTTTGGATATACCCGAACTCAACATGGATGAGCAAAAAAAAGCACAAGTCGAGTCATGACATTCAAAACGAGTGCATGCAAATTATGGCTCATGGAATTATGAGGAAAATAGCTAGAATTATTCAAGATTGCAAATGTTATGCTATTATGGCAGATGAATGTACTGACATTTCAAACAAAGAACAGTTTACTATTTGTATTCGATGTGTTACAACTAATCTTGAAGACCATGAATATTTCATTGGTTTTCATGAAGCAGAAAATATTAGTTCTAATACTCTTGTTCAAGCGATCAAGGATACATTACTACGGTTTAACCTTGATCTGTCTGATTGTAGAGGACAATGTTATGATGGCGCATCCAACATGTCTGGGATAAAAAAAGGGGTTGCTGCTCAATTACTTGTTGAAGAAAAGCGTGCTATTTTTTGTCATTGCTATGGGCATGCCTTGAACTTGGCTGTAAGTTATACCATGAAACAATCTTCAATATGTTCTGAAGCATTAGAATCAGCACATGAAATAACTAAATTGATAAAGTATTCTCCAAAGAGAAATGCTCAATTCAATAAACTTGCTTCTGAACAAGAAGATGATGAAAGAAGTGCTGGAATACGCAAGTTCTGTCCAACACGATGGACAGTACGTGGTACATCCATAAACAGTGTTTTAGAGAATTATAAAACTCTGAATGAGTTATGGGAAAGCTGTCTGCAGATGAGCTGGCAACCTGATGTAAAAAGGCGAATCATAGGTATCCAAACACAGATGTCAAAATTTAAGCTTTTGTTTGGGCTTAAACTTTGTGAAAGAATACTTCTTATAACAGATAATCTCAGTAAGACACTTCAAAATCAGTCGTTATCTGTTGCAGAAGGGCAAGAAATTGGTATGCTAACAAAAAAAAACTTAGAGAAAATGAGAAATGAAGACGACTTCAAGTTATTTTTTGAACATTTGCAAAAACTGCAGTCATGTACAGGTACAGAGGAACCATATATTCCAAGAAGGAAACGAGCACCAAAAAGATTTGAAATCGGTGATGGGATTGGTTATCATGCTGACAGTGTTGAGGAATTTTACAAGAACCAATATTATGAGGCTCTTGACTTGGCCATTGTTAGCATCAAAGATCGATTTGAGCAACCAGGTTATGCAGTGTACAAAAATTTGGAGACACTTCTTTTAAAAGCAGCAAACGGTAAAGAATACACTACTGAATTGCATGAGGTACTCTAACTTTATGGAGATGATTTCAATGAAATTGAGCTGACCACTCAATTAGAAGTATTTAGTGCTAAGCTCTCTAGTAGTAATAAGGTTACCTTAAGAGAATCTATTGATTATCTACGGAGCTTGTCTGCTGGACAGAAGCAATTTTTTCACCAGGTCTGCCGAATTGCTCAACTGATTCTTGTCATGCCCTCAACGAATGCAGCAAGTGAGAGATCATTTTCAGTGATGAAAAGGATCAAAAGTTATTTAAGAAGCACTATGGGACAAGGAAGGCTAAATCATTTAATGGTTTTGAATATCTATAAAGAAGATTTGGATAATTGGCGAGCGAGCGTAGCGAGCGAGACACTTACAGGGGTAACACAATCGAAAAGCGGGGATGTTTATTTATTTATTTATTTATTTATTTATTTGTATATATGTTTGGACGTACGTATGTCATTTTGTACTTTGACCCTCGCGTTTTTGTGTTAGTCATGTGGTCGACCCCGTCCCAAATTGCACTAAACAGAATCCTCTGGTTTATCGATCAGTACCCGTATCACCCTAGAAATTGAATTGTTTACCATTTTGAATTATTTTGCGGGTGCAGTTCAAACTTGAAAACTTAAGGGACTTCCATTTCTATTCGAGTTAGTGGCGGTGGTAAGTCAATGCGCTCTTTGTCATGGTTATAAGCCGTGCGCAACAGTATTTACTTGAAAATACATTGTCCACTTATTGCGAAGGTAAGTCTGTGTAGGTGCATGTCCAGTTGTGTCAAAGCATTGTGTGTCACAAAGAAAACTTTTAAATAACGTGTATTGTTTTGTTGTTGTTTTTTACCTTCAATTCAAGCAGTTGCAGAGAGTTGTTACTATGGCACTGAAATCCCTTTACCGTGTATGCTAAATTTAAAAACTGGACCTTATTTTCAGTAGCTTCAGTGTTAGAAGTCAAAATCATTCATATAAAAATATTATAGTCTTTAGGCTCGCTCGCCATTTGTGCTCAAGCACATCACTAGTTTAGATCTCGATGACATAGCTAATCAATTTGTACAGAGTAATGAACATCGCCTTCAAATATTTGGAAAGTTTTAACACAGCAAATTTTGCTTCTGTTTCATTTTGCAATTGTCACTAGCTAGATACACTCATTAGCACTAAAATCAAATCAATTATTTGTATAAAATCAAAACATGTTTATAGTGTATCCTATAGTGTATAGCATAAATCGATTGTATAACAAAAGGATAAAAATATGAAAGTATCTGTAGCATAAATTTACAGAACTTAAGTGGAACTTTTTGGTAGAATTTTGCCTGACCAATCCAAATTTGCTTCCTCCGCCACTGTAATTGCCAATTTTCCAAAATGAAAACCAAGACACATCCCACCTACTGACATGCCTACTAATTAAAGGTTTGAAGTATGGAGATGCACAATGATGGTGTATTACTTTCTTAAGAAAACTTTACGGTGTCAAAATGTACGGATATCACTGCTACTACACTTTGTATCGACAGTTTATTAACTAAAATGTGTATGCAATGGAAATTGTATTACAATTAACCTGGCAGTGCAAATGCTAGGGGAAAGAATTAAAGATTGGGAGAATTCTGTAAAAATGGAAGGAACTGAAAATTATTTAGGAAACTTGGAACATCCCGGCTAAATTGGGATGGTTGGCAACTATGTTTGATAAATCATATTTTTGTCTTACCAACTTGGTTGTCTTTTATGTTAACTGTGATTTCAGTGGAGTTTACTTGGTATACAGTGTCAGTGGAAATTCGAACCATCTAAATATTAACTTGCTATTTTTGGCTAATTCAATGTGATGGGAAAGATTGGCTGATCAGTTGATTATTTCAAATCTTTATATTTTTGTGATACACAAAGGTTGTCAGTGGTGTAGGAAGATGTTTTCTGTATGGGTGGGCTCCAATGACATGTGCTTTGTGGTTTACATGTGTTCATGAGAGAAATCACATTTTTAGCTGTAACAACAAATTAGTGGGCTCCAGCCCCCAGAGCTCTCCCCCCTCCCCCCCACTTCCTACGCCACTGATTGTAGCAAATAATAACCTTTATATTTCAATACTTACCTTCTGTTTCAGTTATAACAGATAGCACATCGCTAAATGGTCCATTGCCGATAGTGACGGCAGATACAATGCAGTCATAATAGTGGTGAGGATGTAGGCCTCCCACATGTAGAGTGTTATCTATCACAACAAATGTCCACTGCCTGCCTGTATGTCTCTCAACTACATTGACGGTATAGTGAGTGATCACTCCATTGATCTCAATTGGTGGGGGAGGAGACCATGTCAACATAACCAGAGAAGAACTTATGGCATACCCACTGAAATTCTGTGGTGGAGAGGATGGCACTATATAGAATATATATAACTCTATTCTATGGTACACAAGTAAAACTTTTTAAGCATACCATCAGCTAATGTCATGAGCTCCTGTGGTGAACTAAATGGACCCAGTCCAGCAATTGTGGCTGCTGATACCTCAACGGAATACCTGGTATACTCATGAAGCTGTGTCAAGTTAATACCAGTGTATGAGGAGTTAAAACTCAGTTGAGGAGTCCCAAATGTTAGGTCAGTGAGTACTACAGTGTAGTAGAGGATCACTCCATTACTCTGGTCTAGACTGGGTGGCGTCCATGTGGCAGAGGCATTTCTGGGTCCATTCACAGAAGTGATGACTGATGTCGGAGAACCACTAGGTCCTATTAAGAGTTGAAAAAAATATAATCTTAAATTATACTAAAATGTAATACTAATTACAGAAGTTTTCTCAGTTCTCTGTAATTGGTACAATAATGTTTCAGTAACTGTACAGTTGCCCCCATTGTAATGAATGAAGCCATTGTAGTAAGTAATAAATATAACCTGAATTCATGTAGATTCATGATAAATTTTGATGAGATTTATAGCTAATTAGATAGGTTTTGCTTTCGATGAATGTCACTATGGTATTGAGTGTCACTGAAATATAAATATTTTTTTTGCAAAATAACTAGTTATACTCTTTGTTTGATCCTGTGAATGTTTGTGTTTCTCTTTGTATAACAAAAAACATTTAATACTGTGCACTCACTGGCTCTGGTTCGCAATCAAATGAATCCACTTAACCATTTCATCATAATGGTATTCATATTATTGTCACTTCTAGAATATAAACCCTTATAGCTGCGACCTTATCATTTATCCTGAATACTTTTATACTGTGTAATTGGCGAGCGAGCGTAGCGAGCGAGACACTTACAGGGGTAACACAATTGAAAATCGGGGATGTTTGTTTATTTATTTATTGGTATATATGTATGGACGTATGTATGTCATTTTGTACTTTGACCCTCGCGTTTTTGTGTTAGTTATGTGGTCGACCCCGTCCCAAATTGCACTAAACAGAATCCTCTGGTTTATCGATCAGTACCCGTATCACCCTAAAAATTGAATTGTTTACCGTTTTGAATTCTTTTGCGGGTGTAGTTCAAACTTGAAAACTTAAGGGACTTCCATTTCTATTCGAGTTAGTGGCGGTGGTAAGTCAATGCGCTCTTTGTCATGGTTATAAGCCGTGCGCAACAGTATTTACTTGAAAATACATTGTCCACTAGACTACTGCGAAGGTAAGTCTGTGTAGGTGCATGTCCAGTTGTGTCAAATCATTGTGTGTTACAACCACTACTTAGCTAAAGAATATCACAAAGAAAACTTTTAAATAACGTGTATTGTTTTGTTGTTGTTTTTTTCCTTCCAAGCAGTTGCAGAGAGTTGTTACTATGGCACTGAAATCCCTTTACCCTGTATGCTAAATTTAAAAACTGGACTTTATTTTCAGTAGCTTCAGTGTTAGAAGTCAAAATCATTCATATAAAATAGTATAGTCTTTAGGCTCGCTCGCCATTTGTGCTCAAGAACATCACTAGTAATATTACATCCTAATAGCAATAATCTTCGTATGTTACTAGCATATTTTTTTGACAAAACAACCAACAACACTAATAGCATATACATTTACTACCTATCAAAATACACTTAAAGTACTATAACTTACTGTCTTGGGGAGTTTGTAAAGAAACGATGCCATATGGACCTTTCCCAATTCTTGTGGAGCCCGCTATGCTTATGTTATACCAGGTGAAAGCACGGAGGCTTGCTATGGTAATGTTTGTTTCATGATTGGTATTAATCACAAGACTTGTACTGTTCCGCCTATCCATTCTTCCATTCACAATTACCGTGTAGGATATAATGTTACCATATGGAATGAGGGGTGGAGACCACATCAGATCTATCTCAGTGGGACTCACTGAAGTTAATAGTATATTCATGGGTGGATCAAAGGTAACTATAAGACAAGACAAAACAAAATGTCTGGTATTAAAACACTGCTAGGCTTGCACATTCTGACGTAATCATTCCATGCAGCTCTTACTATTTAGTGATGTGTAACAATAATAGTACTATTGATGCTTATTTATGGGAACAACATATGTCTTACTGTATTCATCAGTGGTGCCAGACACTGGGGTGCTGACAGAGCCTTCCCCTACACTGGTATTTGCTGAAGTGTAGCATAAATAATTGGTAAATGGTACTAAACCAGTCACAGCGGTGTTCATTTGTGAGCTCATAATAACATTATTGTTTGCGATTGCCGTGAGTGAATCCACGACGGTGGCATCCCCAGACCCCATATTGCTATCTTGATACACCACACAGTAGATATTGTAATATGTAATCACTCCATTAGGATCATTGGGAAGGTCCCAGCTGATGTCAAGACTGAATGGACCTCCAAGGACTGTCTTCACCATTGCGTTTGTTGGTGCTGATGGGGCTACAAACGTAAGGATATTGGAGGGAAGAAATAAATTTCAATAACATTGTAAAGTATTATTACATATTTCAGTAGCTAATACTTCTATCAATGCTTGAAAGTATTATGCAATTATTTTAGCTTTGTTAATAAAATCAAATATTTCCACAATAAAAAATGGAGTCTTACTAGTGCTTACTCATGTTTTAAAAATTATAATAAATTGCCACTATAATAAAATGCAATAATGGCTGAAAGTTACTCAGAACATAATGCAAAATATACAATTGACTGTCACAATTGTATTTCCAACATGAACTCCCCAATCACAAGATTCTTACTATCTTCTGGAGTGGTATGAGACACAGTAAATGGTGGTCCATAGCCGATGGAATTTCTTGCAATCACTGTGAAGTCATATGTGGTGTACGGTCTCAATGAATTTACAATTAAGGAAGTGGAATTTGAAACCAAAAGCGTGAATTGCTGAGTACCAGTCGATTGTATAATTACAGTGACATTATAGGCGGTAATCGGTCCATTTCTGTGATGTGCCTGTGGAGGATTCCATCTCACTTCCACACTCCTTGATGAAACAGATTCTGACGTAACATTCTCTGGAGCTCCAGATGGTGCTAGAAATAACATTACAGAAAGAAATGAGTGTTACTCATAATATGGCTCAAATAAACAAACGTTGCATAAAGAAAGTTTGTATGGCTATTTTAAAGTAGATACATACAGAGCTCTATAGATGGGTTACATTGACGTAATTTTAGTACATTGTAAAATATTTATAGAAGTACTGACCAGCAATTAGGACTTGCACTGCAAAAACTGTAGAAAATGGTCCAGTAGCAATTGTTCTTGCTGCTATTCTACACTCATAAATATAGTGAGGATGAAGAGAGTTTAAAACAATGGTAGTGTCTGTTGTGTTGTGCTCAAACATTAGTCCAGTTTCTCTTTCGGTCACTCTTATGACATAGGCTGTCAATATTCCATTTGTTAATAGTCTCGGTGGAGGATTCCACTCTAAGACGATGCTGGTATGATCAGGAGCAAAACCCCTGACATTAGCCACTGGAGCACTAGGAGCTTTCAAAAAAAATTTAAAAATATAAAACATGAAGCTCAAATAAAACGAATCCAACTCACCTGTTTGTGGTAGTCGTATTTCAATGGAGTAGCTAATTATTCCAGTAGCTACAGTGAAAGCTGCCACACTGCAGTTGTAAATAAAGAATGGATTTAGCCCTTGAATTGTTGCGCTTGTAGTATTGACTTGTACATCCCAAGAGGTGCTATTTGTAACATCCATAATGTACACGATGTAATAGCGGATGATTCCATTTTGGTGCTCTGAAGGGGGAGGGTCCCAAGAAAGAGTCAGCGATGCTGTCGTAGCATGAGTGAATAAGAAGCTAGTAGGACTACTACTTGGAGCTATAAATACAGAAAAACATAAACAAGTAATGCTATAGTATTTGCTAATTATTCCTTGGCATGGTTGAGCTGCAAATAGAGTGTTTTCATAATTGTATTCTCGTTCCTTAAAAATATTTAAGTATGCTGCTTTGGAGATAAGTAATATTTTACCATTTGATTTTTGTTACCAAATTTTTAAAATACATAAATAATGTCAATGGGTTATTAATTTATTGAGTAATACTGATAAATATTGGGTCATGAATAATGTTATGGTCCATAGCAACTGGAAAGCATGTAATAGAGTAGTGCAACTTGTACACAGTGTGACGATATTTCACATATTCTTTTTCCGGCTCCTTATATTCATTAAATATATTTTTCTGTTTCATAGGTTGTTGTTTTTTTAACCAATGTGGAGTTTAGGTGTTACCGGATTGAACCAGGAACAAGTTGTCCTGGATTCGATCTCTGGTGACATTATAACATTTTAAAAATTATTTATTTTTAAAAAGAAGCTAGAAAGAATAAATAAAAAATTAATAATATGTTACTCTCATACCCTTTCTAGACCTACTACTGATGTGACATGTACTACTGTTGTAAACAATGTTAAGAATAATTTCACCGGCTTAAAAAGTCATGGTTTAGAAGCAAGGTGTAGCTCAGAAATATTCTGGTCTGAAGTTTAAAAAGAAAGGAACAAAGGCAGCCACAGCTGTTTGATATCTATATACTCAACACTATTCACAGATCATGTTCTAGTCAATTAAAAAAAAACACTGTACTTTTGTTGTTCATATGACAGAAGGATACTGGTACTATCTCTAAATTAGCAAGGCTATTTATTTCCACTATTTAGGAGAAATTAGAGCTCATTTAGTGGTCAACTTTCTTTAAAATGAGTATCAAAAAAATAATACAGCAAACTGGCAAAACAAGAAACAATACATATGATTATTATTAGTCATTGAATTTTTTTTGTTATTTTTGTTGAGTGTGTGCACGTGGGATATGGAGGGGGGTGTGGTGGTCATGACTTCACTATACATCTGTTTTAAGTAGGCGCCACAATCAGTGTGAATTTGCTGCCCATTGACTTGCATATTATAAGCGTCTTGCGTATAAAACACTTTTTAACCATCATCAAAATGATCAGTTTTTTTTACACATTTAATGTAGAAATACTATTTACCTGCTTCTCCAGATATCACTGAAAAAGAAGTTGTATACGGCCCTTGTCCGATAGTTGAAGCACTTACTCTGCACATGTACTCATAAAATGGATGCAATGGACCCACACTGACTTCAGTAGTGATTGAATAAAAGACCCAAGTATTGTTAGTGACCACTTCCCTCACTTCAATGACGTACTGGTCAATAATTCCGTTAATGTGTTCAGCTGGTGGCGAAGACCATACAATGGAAAGATGTGTAGAATTTATTGCCAATCCTGAGGGACTTTGAGGTGCAGCGGAAGGAACTATTTAAAAAAAAAAAGATTTTAAAATAATATTTTTTCATATATATTTCACACACTCACCGTTTTCAGCCGTTAAAATAGTTAACGATAAAGACAGAGGTCCTGGTCCTACTGTAACAGCTTGAATTCTTACTGTATAGATATAGTATGGATGTAGATTGGTAATAACAAATGTCAGCTGATTTGATGGTGTTTGGTAAGTATACACTCTTCCTGTTGTATTTTCGTATGCCTCAATACGATAATGACGGAGTTTTCCATTTTGCAAATCCACTTGAGGAGCTGACCATGCCAGTGCTACAGAATCTGACATGACATTGCTGTGCATCACACTAACCGGAGGTGCTTCAGGAGCTTCTTCTGGAGTAGTGACAGATACATGTATGCTAAATGAACCACGTCCTACCATTGTGTGAGCGGCTATAATGCAAGTGTAACGAGTGTATGGACGAAGAGATGCCAAGTTGTAATTTGTCGCATTTGATCCAACTTGAAGGCTGAAGTTATGAGAGTTCGAAAAGATGGTGATGGTATAGTCTGTAATAATTCCATTTACTTCAAGTGGCAGTGGTGGATCCCATTGTAAAGTCAGCGATCTTGAAGTACTCGGGGAAACCACGAAACTTTGAGGTGGTCCAGATGGTACTAAATTCACGATGTTAGCAACAATATTCATAGCAGCCAGTTATTCAACTGTTGTTAGCTGACCATGTAATAATTTGAACACTTCAAACTTACATAGATTTTTGGTAACTACATATTTCTTTTACTTTAAGTAATCAATTGGAAATATGCTTTTCAAAGTAACTTTATCAAATGAAGTTGCTTTGTGTGTTTTTATGATACTTTATAGTCTTACTTTCAATAGTTTGAGAGTACGTGCATTTTTATGAAGAGCCATTACTGATGCATTATATATCTCATATTTTAACTCTATTTTAATGCCTTCTAGAAAAAAAAAGCATAAATTAAGTATATTACATTTTGTTCTTACCATCCTCTGGAGTTGTAATCAGACGAACCAACGAGAATGGTCCCAGACCTATGGTCCCAGCACTAATAGTACAGGTATACTGCATGTATGGTCTCAGACCAGTGATAGCAATGGAGTTATATGAGGAAGAGATATTCCTAGTTTCATTAGATAGAGCTGATTGGACCACAACCAAATAATAGCGAAGAATTCCATTTTGGTGATTGGCAGCTGGTGGACTCCATGATACATTGAGCGTTCTAGAGTCAATAGAAGTAGTGGCAAAATTAGTAGGAGGTCCACTGGGAACTATGGAGGACACAAAATATATTATAGTAGTCGGAATATACTGATAAAAATAAACAACTTACTGTCTTCTTCTGTCTGAATAGTAAAGACGGAAGTATAAGGACCTTGTTCCACTGTGATTGCTACTACTGAACAGTGATAGACATAAAAAGGATGAAGTGGACCGATTACGAGTTCTCGAATAGAGGCGCTGGTTGTATAATGAAAGACAATTCCTGTAGCATCTTCGGTAATGTTGAGACGATATTCCCTAATAACTCCATTGATTTGAGATTCAGGGGGAGGGGCCCAATTTAGTTGAACATGAGTTGAATTCAACGAGGATCCTGTGAAGTTTGTAGGATGGGAACCAGGAGCTATACATGAACAACAATATATATATATAACAACAATAAAAACTAACAATAAAAAAAATAATAACTTGCCAGCTTCCATTGTTTGAACAGTGATAACTGTGGAGAAAGGTCCTACTCCAACTGAAGTCCTTGCTGCAATATAGCATGAGTACACGGTGAATGGATCCAAGTTTTGGACAAAGAGGTATGCGGATTGGGTAGTTAGTTGCATAATGGATCCTGATTCCAGCGAAGTAACATTGACCACATATCCAATGATAACACCATTCTGTTCTGGTAGAGGCGGAGGCTGCCAGTTGATACCAATACTGTTTGTGCTCACATTTTGGATGTTTATGCTCTGAGGAAATCCTGTTGGAACTGGAAACATGGTGTAAGGTAATAAACATTAAAATAATCGAATGATAATATTATTTACCATCTTCTGGTGTTCTTATGCTAGAAATAAGAGTATATGGACCTGCTCCTATGGTCACACATGTCACTGTCCATTCATACACATAGTCAGGATGTAGGGACTCGATGACAAATGAAATCGAATTTGTCGTGTATACAAATGTTTGTCCAGTGATTACTTCAGTCAAGTTTACTCTGTATTCTATGATGCGTCCATTTTGATGTTCATATGGAGGAGGGCTCCAGGAGCATACAATGGCTCTAGAGTCCCTAGTACTGGTTGAGGGACTCTGAGGAGGCAAAGTGGGAACTAAAACATTCAATATAGCATATACATTTAAGTATTACATCGTCATCACAAGTTATCTTCTTACCATCTTCAGGGGTTATTAGGTTAAATATGATTTCACTGAATGGCCCAATTCCTAATGAAGTTGCTGCAGCAATCACACAAGTATAATTCCGATACGGTTGCAGAGTAGAAATTGTAAAGTAAGTGTTGGTAGAATTCAAAAGAAATGTGGCACCAGTTTCTTCAACTGTTACCTTAATTATGTAATACAAAATGATGCCATTTTGTTGGTCTAGTGGGGGTGGATTCCATGTCAAGAAGGCAGAACGAGATGATGTAGAGTTTCCTCCAAAGCTGAGTGGACTACCACTGGGAACTACAACATAATTCAAATATAAAATCAGTACCATGTATAAGCAATCTACATACCATCTTCAGGTGTGGTGATGTTTATGGCTTGGGAATACGGCCCATTATCCACTGTGTAAGCGCTGACAGTGCATTGGTATGCATAATATGGATGTAATCCAAAAGCTGTGATGGAAGTGGTGGAAGATGTCAGATTGAACACTCTCCCTGTAATTACTTCAATAATTGTGATGCGATATTCAGAGATTATTCCATTTCTGTCACTCCTGGGTGGTGGTGACCATGCAATGCTTATAGAAGTAGATGTAACGGGTGAAAGTTGAACACTTTGAGGAGGGCTCGATGGAGCTTAAAAATAATAGATATACTTAATAAATGTACACAATACATGCTAATTATATTTTATGCTATGATAAATACATTTATCTTACAAGATTGAGGAGTATTCAACACCAACTCCGATCCAAATGGTCCAATACCAGCTGAAGTGACGGCAGCAATAACACAACGGTATGTGGTAAAGGGGAGAAGGTTTGTCACGTTGAGTGTCGTGGTGGTGGAATACAGTAAGAATGTTTCACCACTTCCCACTATTGTCACATTTATTACGTACTGAATGATCACACCATTAATTTCATCAGCAGCAGGAGGCTGCCATGAGATAGTAGCTGATGTAGGAGACCCTGAAACGGCATTGAAACTTTCAGGAGAAGCAGTGGGTGCTAAAATTAAAAAAAATTGTTTGTGAGTACATGTAAAACTTAACATGTGGTCTCTATACGTTTTTTTTGAGACTACGTATAATATTATGTCACACTATGTACAAGCTAAAAAGTTATTATAATGCAATTGTTAGAATAAATCTAATTTCTAAAGTTATTAGTAGATTTCTTTAAGCATATTATAGGTAATACCGGTGCATTATGTCAGAAATAAATAAATCTAAATTATTTGCTAACTGTATTCTATCATCAAAAGCATGAACTATTACGTGTGACTATTACCTGTTTCCAGTGTCCTAGCATATACTGGAATAGTAGCAATAGATACAGCTCCATAAATGCTAGTCGTAGTCAATATGCAAGTATAATTTCTGTACTCTTCCAGTTGAGTGAAATTATAAGAATCAACACCCACACCAACAGACACAGTAATTTCATTTCCCTGTCCATCACTTAGCACCAGATTGTACACAGAGATATTGTTACTTGAAGAAGGTTCTGTCCATGAAATTGAAATTACAGTAGTATCGACTGATACTACAGTCACAGAAATTGGAGGATCTGGTCTTGGTGGAGCTAATTACAAAAGAGTTCACATTGGAATAAAGATTATTTTGATGGTGAAGTACTAAAATTAGCTACATACGTGCACAGGAGTCACCATCCATTCCAAATCTGCAAGTACACTGGAATCCACCAATAGCATTGGTGCAGTCAGAAGTGGTGGTGTTGCAATTATGTGTGCCACAATTGAGAGGAACTCCAGTACACTCATTACACAAATCTATAGTGACAACATTGAGCATAAAGCTTTAATGTTGATTTATTACATTAAATGAGTGAATATGATGTACCTGTGCAATTGAATCCATCTCCAAAGCTCCCAGAAGGACAGGTACAGAAGTAACTACCTCGTGTGTTTGTACAAGAAGCTACTGGATGGCATAGATCTACACCTAGTGCGCACTCATCAGTATCCAAATCTAAAATTAAATGCTAGTAATTTACCAATTCACTTTATTAAATTATGTTTTTTTTACCTATTTCACAGAAATCTCCACTTGTTGCTGGAGGGCAAGTGCACATGTTGTCTGCTCCATGTCGTCTACAAGTTCCTCCAAATTGACAAGGGTTTTCATTACACATCGTAAATACTGCATCAACATAATATAATAGTATTTATGAACTTGAGCTACATCTCTTGTATGGCTGCTAATCACCTGGAGTAGAGCAATTAAACCCAGTGTATCCAGTTTCACAGTGGCACGTGTTATTTGAAACACAGGCTCCAAATCCACAGGAAAACTGGCAAACCACTGCAGAAACAGCATTAATGAGCCATGTTGCTAGTATTTATTAGCTGATGACAATGCTTACCTGGGATTTGAAGATCCAAAATCTCCTCTATCTCTTGCTCTATTTCTATGGACACTTGGCCAATGTCTCTTCTACCAGTAGCTGCCATGTCAAAGAGACACTCCAAATCAGTCCCACAGATAGAATTAGCTTGTTGTTGCAATGATGGATCAGAAAATGTGGGCTCGTAGATGGGAACAAAGTGAGGATCATAAAATGTGGCCCAAGTCTGTCCAGGCTGATAGGTAAAGATACTGTCCAGTGGACTGTCCACAATCCCTACAATGAATGTTATTTGAATTAATGCACACCCAATGTGCTAGCAACTACTTATAAAATACTTATCAGATAAGTCAAATGGTATTATGAGAGTATGACAAATACATCATGAATAGCTTTAAAGTGATTGATCACAAAAATTTAATTTATTTGTTAGTATAATTGCTTTAAAGATCTTGTTAATTTCTATATTATTGTAATAGAATCTCATTCTTAGAATTAGATAAAATGCCACATATAAGCCATAGATCAATACATTGTATCCCAGAATAATTTATTTAATACCTCAGTGTTTTTCAAGAAGTGAAAAAAAAGATGCTAAAAATAATACTCACATGTTATTCCAAATCGTTCATGTATGTCTCTTATGGATGAAGTTAAAGACAGTGGATTCTCATCTGAATTAGGCATGAGATCATCACTTGCATTGCCGTTGAAGGAGCCCATGAGGCCTTGTGTGTTAATTTCTTGATAAGACACAGGAAGACTAACTGAGACGACAGATATCATACCAACCTCCACCTTAGCTTCTATGTACACTCCAGAAGAGAACGATGCAGAGAATGTTTTGTTTCCTAAATAACTCACGACCACATTCTTGAATGCTTGTTGATTAATGAGCCCAAAAATGATCTGTTCTCCATTGATAAATGCAATAAAGTTGCAATTTTCTATGATTTCAAATTGAACTGTGTCAGAATCATTTTGTTTCGCAACAATTGCTTTGTAGACTGTAGCAGCAGACATGGTATTTTGAGCAGTTGAAATAGGAAGCATTCGTCCTTGAAGTGTAAAGGTGCTATCCCGAGTTTGTATAAGCCAATACTCCCCTTTGCCATTAAAAGTGTATTGGTGACCATCAAATGTAACCATGTGCGGGTCTGTACGAGCTCTGGCTGTATGCATAACAAAATAAAAAGTTTCATTAACATTAATTTCTGTATTAAGCTATAGAGTGATATGTAAGAAAATGTATAGCGGTCAGGCCTAAGGTCTTCAGAGACTTGTATTTAACCTATTAAGTATTCATATTCACTCGTCATTTTCTTATACGCATGCTTCAGCTTCAGTTATTATCGTCAATGTCAGTCGTCGATCTTTTTATTTATATTTTATCAGTTCATCCTAGTTACATTCAGTTCATAAAAATTATATAATTGTTAATTATTCTCCATAGTATCTATTTTCACATTTACATATAGTATTCCAGTTACTTTACCTGGAGGGCGAGGTGGGCTAAAATCAAACCCTCTGTCAGAAGGGCGTTTATCATAGAAAGGATTACACTTGGAGAATGGACCTGCTTTACAGCAGAGAAGATAAGGAATGATATCGTGTAAGAAATGGTCGAGAAGTCTGAGGTCAGGAGCCACAAGGTCTACATTTCCCCCTCCAGGAGGTCCTGTCACTAAGAATCCATTGTTATTGTAGCAGCATTGCTGACTGTGTCCTCCTCTGTAAGTAAATGCATAGCATGGAGGGTTTACTAAGAATACAAAAAGGATCACATGATTTGTTAAAAAGGTTCCCTTAATTAAATAAATTATATAATATTTCGGTAATTTTTCACTATGTCTTTGCCTTTCATGATACAAAGGCAGGGGTGGATCAGCATTAATGACATGAAGGGCACAAATTAATTTACGTCAAAGCATACAAAATTTACTTATTCACTTGTGAAACCAAAGCAAAAATTTGGTTGCAGATGTCACATTGGTGCTCTAATTATTATTACATATTTACATACTTTCAATAAATTTGGGTGTTGAAGGGACTTTGGCCCCTCTTGCCTTCCCCCCCCCCCCTCCCCCAGGTTGTCCACTGAAGTATCTTATTAAATTATTAGCTTGTGGCATCTGTTGTAGAACAAGAAAAAAAATTCAAAAAAATTCAATGTGCTCTAAATTATACAAGTTTGATGTGCCACAATTATTATTAGCATAATACATGGTTTACTCTTACAAGTCAGTTCTTCTCAGTCTGTAGCAATCTGCAATGCTTGGGTGGAAGTATTTCTTATATTTGTCATCTACAATAATCTGACTGCTGTTGCTGGCTATTAGCTCACACACTAGGTTTCCAACTCTGGCTGGTATGTCTCCAGACACTGGCGAGATCGATGTAAATGTCTGGTGGAAGTAGCCACTGTTAATGGCCACTACATCTCGCTGCCGCAGTGGACAAGGTGGCAGCAGATTCAGAATGTTCGCTCCTACTTGTAAGGGTTGCTGGTTTGTCCAAGCTGTACACAATCCCTGCATCACCAGAGTTGTGCTTTTTCTGAGAAATCGAACTGGAGCATTTTGAAATGTCTTTAGATTCCATTGAGAAAGAGCTGACAGTAAGCTTGTGCCATTTCTTCTGCTATTTAAAGAGACACTGACCACAATAGGAGATATGATTTCTTCTAGAGAGCTTTTTTCATCTGTCGCTGGAATAGATACTGCTGCAAACCCACTATTTATCAAGTTGCTAGCTATTACTCTTTCACTCCATGTGCCTGTGGTCAAGTTTAGTTCCAGCAGCACGATGTCAACACTGTACAACTGCGGCTGTTCCATTGTAAAGATACTAAATGGAGACCATCGTACACTTACTGAGGTTCCATTGTTAAACAGCAAATCATCATTCTCCAGGTATACTCCATAGCTTTTTGTATATGACACTAAATAAAAGCATACACTCAATTCATAGCAACTTATATAAACCAAGTTTAATTTTTATATTGGATGGTTTTAATGTTCTAAATGAGTTAACAAATGAAAGATTATGAGAATTTAATGTGCTAAATACATCATTGAAAAACTTACAAGAATCAAAAACTGATTCTCCGCCATTAGAGCCTGAAATGTTTAGTTTAAATGGTATCTTTCCAGTCCTTTCTAACATTGGTGACACACACAGTATCTCTGCTGAATTGATATAAATTCCTTTCACTCCAATTCCATCAAACAAACAAACAATGTCGTCTGTTTCACTGACCACCAAGTCTTCTCCAGTAGCCACTACACCAGTGCCACCCAGCATGCACCCATAGGATGGAGATAGAGTTATCATTCCTACAAGTCAAACACAATATACATGACTTCATTGGGATTGATAGTTATCACTTCTATTAGACAATCACTATAGTCATCACTGACATCCACACAGAAAATTTTAGCATAATTAATATGCAATTTGCTTAAAAATCAACTCTCCTCACCGTCATCATTTGTAATTGTAATTTCAGTTCTTGATATTGGTGTTAGAGTGACTCCAGCTCCAGCTATTAGATATATGCTGAATGTTTCATTGTCTTCTATTTTGATGTCGTCATTGATTTCAACTATAATGTTCTTCACAGTTTGACCGGGCAGGAACTCCAATATTTGTGAGATGGAATTGTAATCTTCTCTCACTATTCATGGAAGTAAAGGGTAAATATGTTTATTTAATGCTGTATTATATATATGATATTATACATATAATAAGAAATAAAATTACCCGATGCAGATCCTTGAAAGTTATCTGTGGTCACTAGTACTACAGAGGTATTGTCCAGATTTCCAGACCGTGTGATTTGTACTTGTATTGATCCCACTCTTTCTGACACTTGATAGCTGGATTCTTCAAAACTGATAGTAGCCACTGTATGAACAAAGTTGTATAACAGAGTGCTGATTTTCTGTTAGCATCCATGCATGCACATTAAATTAACAAAAAAAAAGAAAGCTTTTTGTTACTTACATTGAATAGGAGTTAATTTCAGTCCACCAGAATATCCATAGGAGTTGTAGTTATTGAACCCATAGGATGACACGCCCACTCTGGCATCTGGATTATGGTGATAAAGCCTGTGTTCTCCAGCTGCTAGTGCTACTCTAGTAATGTATCCACAAATGGTATTATTCACACATCTTACAGCCGTCCAACTTGCACTCTGCTGGCTGGCATTGTCCACAAATATTTGATTAGACTGGTAGAACTTTGTAGCTACATAGATGGTGATGTAGTTAGTAGAGAATGAAGAGAGAACATTCAAAACATAGTTGTTACTGTACTGTTCTACTGGAGGAATCATCATCATGAAAGGATCACCGACACCATCTATAGCATTAGCCAGAGCAAATTGCATTACAAGAATAGGAAAATTAGATTCAATTGAACAGAAATTGTTAGAAGATATTCGAAACTCCTGAAAGCTTCCTGGAGTGGCCAGATTATAAGTTAAGTCTTGCGAAGAAGTGCATTTGACCCTGACTATGGTTGAGCTTTGAGAAGTGATCACTTTGTATGATTCTCCAGATGTTCTCCCACGAAGAGAAGCTGAAAAGAAGGCACGTCCCCATGTAAATGTAGGTGGTATTTGCTCTGTAAGAAAGTCACAGCAGCATTGCCCACTAGGCACGGCAGAGCATCGATGATTGCTAAAAAATGACAGTGGCTTGTTTGATGTTACTTTGTATCCAGTTATATCAGTCCTGGTAATTAGATAAGTTTCTTGTTGGTTAAGTGTAAAAGACCCAGAAGGTGTCGTAACTAAGGTCTGATTTTCACACCCGACAAGGAGAATATCACTGACATCACGTGTAGCTTGTGTAATTCCATAGTATTCATAATTGTCTACTGCCAAGTTCGTACAGGGTAGAGCTAAAAACGCATCTGTAGTGAACTGTTGATAAGAAATTCCATACACCACTAATTTTCTTTCACCTTGAGCTTTCACTCGCACACCTTTATTTCTTTGAGTACTACTTGTTACCTCTAAACTTCGAGGCAAAGTCACCACTGTAGTAGAGTGGTTAGCAGCAGTGCCTGTGTAGCTGTATCCAGTGGCTGTGACAGCAAAACTAGTAGGATTGGGTTCAGGAGTGCTCACAAAAAGTTGAAGGCTTTGGAAAAAATTTGCCTGATTGTTGATAGAGAAACCAAGGAAGAACTCATTAGCAGCACTCTCTAAAATGCTTCCTGAAAACAATTATGCACATTAATTTCAATATACAAACTTCCAAACTAATAGCTATATAAGGTTGCCAAAATTAAGCAAATGTATTGAACATTCCACTTATTATTAGGGGCAGTGGCTGAGATTACAAGAAATATTAATCTGTCCAATGATTTGACTATTTTAAATTCTCCTATAAAAATAATTATATTCTACTGTATTTGGTAAATAACATATAAAATAATGTTGGATTTTTTATATTTAGCATAGTGTAAGATACTCAGATTCTTTATACTGTGTTGTATGTACCTCAATTACATGTTGTTGTGTTTGTTTATTTTTTCACTGCTGGTAAATTATTGCATGTCCTTCTTTCATGGAGATAAAGATACACATATTAAGTGAGACAAATTGGTTTCTATTACTACTACACTGCAACCCAAGCTTGAATTAGTTTGGCTTGAGAATGTTAGTGCTGGACAGGAGGTGTTCAAATGACATAGCTCAGTTGAGGAGCACTGACACTTGTGTGTTCATTTTGAGCCTAAGGCTAAAGCTAATTCTCAACTGAGCAAGTCACTCACAACGGCCTGCTAATCAATTAATAGATAGAAAAGGGTTGGTGATGACCAAACTATTGTTTTACTTGATCCGAATATAGTATCTTGTTTCTTCTTGAAAGGAAAATATGAAGTCAATTTTAGGGAGCTAAACAAACCAGTAACTATTTATGGCACCAGCCCCCCAACCCCTTCCCCTCCCACACACAGGCGGATCCAGTACTGCAAGAAAAAAAATTTATAAATGATTTTTTTTAAAGAATATACTGAGGGTATATGTGAGGACATAAAAGGGGCACCCATGCAAAGTGGCTGTATATTGTGATGGTGAAATTTTGACAATATAGGTAAAGAAACAAACAAACATAACAATTAGCTAATATCACGTAGACATAAAATTTTTAGATCCGGTTGCTATATTGTTACTAGGTGTACTAACTTGGTAAGTGTGCACTATTTTTTGCCTTTAGGTATATCAACTGTGCATACTAACCACCCTTGGGGTATTGCTATTTTTAGTTTAATAGAATAGCGTAATGTGAGGCCCGGATATGATATGTGAGGGTCTACTACCCTCTCATATCCTACCTATACAGGACCAGCCCTAGTTCGGATAACTCTCCTGCTGAAGCTCATACCACAGGAATTTACCATAGCTAGCTGCTTAACTGCTTACCTTACCCAGAGCAGCCCAACGGTAGAGTTAGATCTGGAGATAACAGCTGGCAGCTACAATGCTAAAGTAAACTTGCTGGTGTGCTTCAATTGAATTTTAATTGAATTTTAATTTTGGGCCGGAAATTTGACACCTCCAATTCTGCGAAAATGCTGATAAACAAAGTTGCTAGCTAGTGGACACTGGGCGAAAATGCTGATAAACTAAGTTGCTAGTGGAAACTGGGCAACGGGATCTAAAATAGTTAGAGCATGCGCCCTTAGGTACTGGTGAATTTAGTGCACTAAATCCACCAGTACCTAAGCGCTTATGCTCTAACTGTTACATAGAGTTTGATTTCTGTTTAGGCTTGGGTTTAATATCCAGGTGGGATATCCTGTCAGATTCATAGATAGAAGGGCAAACATAATAATTATGATTACTAACACAGTTATGGATAAGTAAATGTAAAATGTTTAAATATGCACCAACAGTAATTTTATCAAAGATAGTGCTGATAGATGGCCCTAGAAAGAAGAACATAGTAGCAAATTGCATTCAGAGGAAACTATGAACAGTTTATATCCATTAAGGGTGCAGTACCACTTGAAACCACAGCGCTAAACCGCAGATGGAGGAGTTATGCTATGTATTTATTTGTCGTTGTCCGTTCAATGTACGCTTATTTTGTTGTTGCAGTTGAAACAGACACCAACAGACAGCTCTTATAAACCAAGTTTCAAGAAAAAAGACCGACCAGGAACGGAGAAACAACGGTATAAACCTTAAGGCTATTCAGCGAAATTCAGGGGCGACCGTTGCAGTTACGAAGTCGATTTTTTTTCCCGCGGTAGCCTACGGGCTTCCCCACAACATTACAACGCCGTATTTTTGTTATTAGTTTCCATTTAAAAAATATTTTTATATTATTTTATTTGTATCCTATTTAAAAGAAAAAACTCGTTGTGATGTTTTTTTAGATGTGGCGTGTACCCCGTGTACAAAATATGAGTTCATTCTGGCCATCCAGTACTTCTGAATTTCGATTTTTAGGTACGAAGCTAACTATTGATTCGTATTCATTTGATTCTTCAACTCCGCCCCCCAACTCTGAGCGCGCAATTTATTGTTTCTTTTATATTGAACTGAAGTCCAAAGACCATGCAGGTGCTTAGCTTTAAGAAATCCTTAATATAAGTTCCATAAATTCTTGGCCTATGATGGCCTTGTAGTGGAAGCACAACTAAAAAGAACAAACTGATACAATGTTTTATATAGTGAACAGAGTGTGAGATGTTGAAAACAAGAAAAAACAAAAAGGAGATAAGCAAGAAATTTCAGGGTCAAGGCTGCAGAGGGAGCAGCCTATTGAGAAGGAAGTGTTACTAGTTCTGAGCTATACCACCTGTGAGAGAGTACTATGGTTCTGGCAATGTATGTTTGTGTGTGTGTGACTCATGACATATGACTCCAGAGAAAAAGACTTTAGGTGGCTTAAAATTAGAAATAAATTAAAGTGGTCAATTAAACTTAATAAATTAAAATATTAAAGGAGAGAAATGAATGGCCTTCCTGCGGGGGCCCTCGAAGGCCGAAGAGGCACATCTACTGGCGGCTCTAATTAGAACTGGTAAGCAAACACAAAAGAAGAGTTACTGTGCGAGTGTGCCCCGCGGGAAGAGTACAAGACTTCTGGAATGTACTGGAGGGTCCTAGACGATGAAGAAGCGGCGGCGTATTAATGGCGCCTGGAGCCACTCATTTAGAATAGATATATCACGGCTCACAGCTGTGACTAGAAGGAAGAATCTGGTGCACTACTATAGTATGTCCAAGTTGAGTTGGCCGCAAGAAAAACTTGAATAACTTTAGAACGGAAGCAGCTACGCATCCGGGGTTTGCACCATTGGAAAGCTCGCGCCGAAGCGGTTAAAAATATTCCCTCAGTATACTCCAAAACCGGAGAGAAAATGCTATTCCAAAACTCAATACAAAAGTCTATGGGAATAGAAAAAACCACAGGTTTCCCGCTCAAAACGCGCCCGCTTTTAGTCACGCGGTACGGCTCAATTGATCACGCGGACTGTCTTCATTAAGAATTTTGTAAACAATGAGCGACTTCTCCTCAGATTGCTGCGTTTCTAGCTTTATATCGCGTTTAGCTTAGGTTACCAGTGTGGAAACAGGATAGGCGGAGTGTTCTGTTGTCGCAGAGAGTACAGGACCACCTGATAGGATGTTGGTAAGATTATTTTGTCTACCTGTTCAATAATAAATGCCGTATAGCCAATATATTTCAGTGATATAGTTATCATTTAGCTAGCAACTTGTAATACAGCCACACTTAAACTGTTTCAGTTAAATTGTGTACTTGTCAAAGCCGTGTTTATGCCAATTCCTTTTCTTCACTACTATAGATGCCGTTTATTGTAAGGATTAGGACCAACTCGGGCAACACTCCACCTTCAACTCGGATCACAACTATATTTTGTGTATGTGTACTACTTAAATTCTATCATTTCAACAATTTTCATATACATATTATAAATAAATGAAACAATTGATAATTTTATTTAACAAGAAAGTCTAGTAACTTTAGCTACAAGTTAACAGTGCTGTACTGCTGAATCCTGTGAACATCAGAATATTTCTTGGGACACAGTAGGTAGAATCGACTGATTTTAATCCAGTCTCTTTAGAAGAACTCCCACCAGTTTGCGTTTTCCATCTGCTGTACATTATCTGCGCGTAAGAAACAAATATAATTGAAAACAGACGAGATGAGCTGTACAGCGCCCGAAAAACTCCATAAACTTTACTAAATTTCTTTCTTACAATAGTTACAGTATTAATGCGCACCTGTGCTACCGCCCCTTTTTCACGTGCAACGTTGACATTTGCGCGCTTAATTAACTTGGATTCACATGACTAAATTGCCTCCGGTAAAGTACTAAATGCATTCCTGAATTACCGCGCTTGCGGTCGTATGGCAAGCGGATAGTAACTTAATTAATACGTACGTTTGTACGTCCTTAAACGTGCTTTTCAGTGCAAAACGTACCAGTTTAGCTGAGAAGAAGGCTGTTGGAATGGGTTTGTCAGAGTAATGTACGTGTTTGAGGGACGTACGTGTTTAATAAGACGTACGTGTTTATGTGACGCACCGGTACGTGTTAGAGAAGTACGTATTTGAGAGACGTACGTGTTTGAGGGACGTACGAGTATAAGAGACGTACGTGTTTGAGAAACGCACGTGTTTGAGAAATGCACGTGTTTTTAAAGACGTACGTGTTTGAGAAACGCACGTGTTTAAAGACGTACGTATTTGAGAGCTGTACTCATAAAGATTTTTGGAATAATCTGAATGCTTCAGATATACATGCTTTATACTATGGCCTATCAGTTGATCCTTGCAAGGTTCTTTCAATGTTGGAAGTCTGTCCTCCAGCAAACGATCTGGAATCTCGTGTTGCCGATTACCTGAAGATAATGATAGGAAATATGAAAGTCAATGAATTAAGTATTTTTTTGCGCTTTGTCACTGGAGCAAGTGTGTGTATTGTGCCTACTATCAAGGTTGAGTTTAATGGCTTGAGTGGATTGGGACGGCGTCCTATAGCACATACATGTGACAGTATTTTGGAGCTACCTACATCTTATATTAATTATGAAGATTTTCGTGCAGAATTCAGCAATGTATTGGGCATGACAAGTGACAGTTTGTATGGATGGTATCTAACACTCATTGTATTGTCTTTCTATTAACCTAACATTCCATTTTCTAAGATTGTGCTTTCATTACTCAAATATGCATTCATAATAAAAATAAAAATTACAATTTCTTTTACTACTATTGAAATTGTTTGGAACTGAGTTTGAGTTTAAATTGGTGTTAAAGTTGAAATAAATTCAAGAGTCTCTTCATATAAATTGATTCCATAGTTCTCAGATATCCCACATGGATCAACTCTTCTCCTTAGTTGCTGTATGTCGGTGTCTAAAAAAATTATGCTGGTTCTTGGCACAGATACACCTTGATCAGTAAGTGGGATGGGGCCGTCAGGATCGACACCATAGAAGTTGTCAACGGAATGGAAGAAATCTAGGGCAGAAATTTGCGAGTTTTGCAGAGTAAACAACCAGCTGTAAACAATTGTTGTGGGGATTTATGACATGCTGTACGTATTGGGTGGTTATTCCAGCTATTCACAAACTGCTGCAAACAGCGGTTGATTCGTGGTACAAACACATATTGTAATGCCCATAGATGACGCTCATTGAGGTGATCTAGTAAGGTGTGGTGCTCCAGAAAGTAAAACAGTTTGTAAAAAAGAATTGTGATACTTTTGTGCATGTCTCTCCAGAGTCTCTCTATGTGCTGATTGTGAACATTAGATCCAGTAATCATGCTATGCCTCTCAGCTCCACGTTTCTCAATCATGTGTTGTGCAACTAATACATTTTCTGTTCCTTGGTCAGAACGGACTCTAGATGGTAGCTGATGTTTTTGAACAGCTAAAAGAAACAGCTCATAAACTGTTTTTGCTTCATTGTTGGTTGATGCACATAAATAAGTAATTAGTCTGCTATGACTATTCGCCACGAATCAACTTGTGGTGAGAATCTGCAAAAGAAAAAAATTAATTTAGTACACAGATCACAAGAAGTAGCTATTAAAATCTGGGCCACTAGCCATGATAATTCAGCAGGAATTGTAAAATCCTGGAGAAATGCATTGTAGCTAGTTACAGTCTAGAGTCATGTATTAAAAAATTCTAGCTAATTTAACACAACCTCAACATACCAATGTGCCACAAAGAATTTGGGCCTAGAACAGTATGGACGTCTTTTTGTGGCACCTGCTGGCCATCTCAATGCTGTACCAAGAGGATCAAGATTTCTCAGGGTCTGACGCACTCGTTCCCTTGTAACTAAAATGCCATTGGTTCGAAGACTGCCTATTACCATACTTGCACCAGAGAATGGAGCATCTTCTCTGATTAGCCTAATTGCTGATATCAACTCCTGGTCATCAACTTCAGAATTAGGATTAGTAACTAATCCATATTCTAATCTTCGCCTATAAATACCATTAAAAATTAATATAGCTAAGTAGTACTTAACATGACTACATGCAGGATAATGATTCAATTTTTGTTGTACACGAGCAGTCAGTGCACATAGTGGACAAATTTTATAACAAGCCATGCCTATTTATTGCCAAATTTGGACTTTTAAGCCATATGTACTATTTATAGCCTTTCCTAGTATTAATGGCGGAGCTGAATAGGTACTATGTAGTATTGCCTGTGTGATTAGTCCACCAATAGAATATAAAAATATCAGGTACTTTCTAAAAGGCCAAATCTCCCTTGCATCAGGCTACAGAAACTTCATAAGGATTCTTGCTATGTCAATTTACTTACCTATAACTAGTGGTGTGCTTGAGCACAAATGGCGAGCGAGCCTAAAGACTATACTATTTTGATTGAATTCTAACACTGAAGCTACTGAAAATAAGGTCCAGTGTTTAAATTTAGTGCCATAGTAACAACTCTCTGCAACTGCTTGAATTGAAGGAAAAAACAACAACAACAAAACAATACACGTTATTTAAAAGTTTTCTTTGTGATATTCTTTAGCTAAGTAGTGGTTGTAACAACAATGCTTTGACACAGCTGGACATGCACCTACACAGACTTACCTTCCAGTAGTCTAGTGGACAATGTATTTTCAAGTAAATACTGTGCGCAAGGCTTATAACCATGACAAAGAGCGCATTGACTTACCACCGCCACCAACTCGAATAGAATGGAAGTCCCTTAATTGTCAATTTTAACTGCACCCGCAAAGAATTCAAAACGGTAAAAATTCACTTTCTAGGGTGATAAGGTACTGATCGATAAACCAGGATTCTGTTTATGCATTTGGGACGGGGTCGACAACCGACTAACACAAAAACGCGAGGGTCAAAGTACAAAATAACATACATACGTCCAAACATATATACAAATAAATAAACATCCCCGATTTTTTCATTTTTACCCCTGTAAGTGTCTCGCTCGCTACGCTCGCTCGCCAATAAATGGTCACTCCAAGTAAAATGGAAATCTCATTCCAGTGAAAACCAAGAGAACGTACTCTAACTGTTCCTTACTAATGGTAGAAGCTTTCTTCAATGAAGTTTTCCGGTTAGTTGATCAAGCTGAGAGACAATACGGTTTGGCCAACCGTGATTATACGGACTACATTATCGAAAGTCTAGAGTTTGTAATTATCGTGTGCTCTGATTTATTCGATAATATCCGTGGTGTTTCCGGATTGGAAGATTATTGCAGATCTGTTGGGGGGTTAGTGGGTGCCATTAGGACCATTTTAAGAAGTTGGGAGGAGTATGAAGGAGTGCTTGATGCTAATTTATCTCAGAGGCCACCCTTGGCTTATCATTTACACCCAGTTCATAGCTCAAGGCAACCTGGAAGACCACATTCGATATTAGTAAGGAACAGTTAAAGTACGTGGTCGGTACAACTCTTATACACGAAAGCACACGTCGACTTTATTCAAACACGTAAATCTCTGAAACACGTACGTCTCAAACACGTACGTCTCTCAAACACGTACGTCTTTCATACTCGTACGTCTCTCAAACACGTACATCCCTCAAATACGTACCTCTCTAACAACACGTACCGGTGCGTCGCATAAACACGTACGTCTTATTAAACACGTACGTCCCTCAAACACATACATTACTCTGACAAACCCATTCCAACAGCCTTCTTCTCAGCTAAACAGGTACGTTTTGCACTGAAAAGCACGTTTAAGGACGTACAAACGTACGTATTAATTATGTTACTATCCGCTTGCCATACGGTCGTGCCAACTCAACTTGGACATACTATAGCCGATGTGGTGCAGTTCATTTTTTTTTGGTTTACCCGTGTGTAAAATTTTTATGTCGTTCTCATTATTAGATTCCAAGAAAAACTGTTACAAAATTTGGAACTTTAATTCCACTCGCAATTCTTAAGAAATAGCCCCACCCCCATATCTCGTACTACGAGTACGCGAGCAATTTTTTTTCTCAATTAGTTTGTATTGGTTCTAAAAAGAGCCCGCCTATATCAAGAGTAAACAAACATCAATAGAACAATAACAAGAGAGTCAGAAGAGAGAGAAGTTTATTGGAGATAGCCAGAGGGGAAGGTATTAGATCTGCGCAGCTTGGGAAGTCTTCGCTCCACAGAAATCGAGCCTGGTGGATCCATCCGCTTGAGTTCAGGTGCGCAGAGTCCGGAGAACGGCTACTGGAGGAGAGGCAGCCTGGTACACCTTGCCGCGTGAGCTCAGACGACGTATGGAGAGTTGCTATAAACGAATATGAGAACACCACAACTTCGCAAATTATACGTCTGCTACTACTGCGCGATTGTTTCTGCTCGCGTATTATCGAATGGTGGGTAATGTCCGGATCTACAGGCGGTGCGCGTTGCTATGTGCGGCCACCCTTAAAAGAACATGTGAATTATTACTTTTATTTACTAATGTTATTTTCTTTCTACAATAATATATATTTATCTATTAGGCTGTTTATTATCAATTATTATTTTATTGATTTATTTAAAATAAGACCTGAATCAAATTTTAGATCATAGTACTTTGTCTAATCTACTCAACAGGAGAGAAAGGTGCTGGCATGCTCTTCATAGAAATAGATGAGCTCCCATTATGAGAAGGCACAACTCCTTGGTTCTAGGGTACAACTGGCAGGTTCACAACAAAAGTGCAGAGCAGAAGACATGGCTTCCTTGTTTTCCAGAGGAGAGAATAGTAGACCTTCGGCTCTCCTATGAAGTCATGCCTCCTGAAGGGAAGAATACTACATCCTGGTTATTTAGAAGAGAGGACATGGCACTCCAGTAGAGAGGTCAATGAGAAGGTACAGCTCCTTGGATCCCCTTGATAGTAATGCATACTTCAGAACCTTTGATTTTGTTCATTTCATATTGCATTTGATTATGGCCCTGCTACTATGGAGTTATGATTTTATAATATTGTTTAGTAATATTTTTTAGAAAGTGAACAAATATTAATTATCTACACTGCTGCTTCTGCCCTACAGTACTGGTAGTCCTTTGAGATGAAAGCTCTTTGTGGTAAATTGTCTGGTACAGTTAATTGGTACGTGTTCAAATTGTGCGCGTGTCGCGTACAATAGTCAGTTCGCGGAGAGTAAATTGGATCGAGTTACGGGCGGGTTTTGTGGTATTTTACTTTATTTGCTCTGAATGTAATAAGACACACAAGGCCAATAGCAGCAATAACAACATTATTAGCTACAGCTGTAGATATAATTATTATTGCAAAATTATTATTTCCTATTATTATAGGTAACTGGTTATTGTTACAGTATTTTTTTTTTTATTGTGGATTAAAGTAAACAACATGATGAATAATTAATTACAGCAGGTACTCACTGCATATCTTCTTATTGTACACCCAGCAATACTTTCATGAACAATCCACTCTTAAAATAATATTGCTATCTATTTGAGTCACCAGCAAGCTCACCTTGCAAGCCACTTGAGGTGGTTACAAACGAGGACGCATCGCCATTACTATTATAATAGGAAACCCAGAATTGAGATTGAGCAGGCAGGTCATCTGCTGATGGAATAGTTGCAGGAGCTACGTATAAAACCAGTCTTGCAGCCAATGCGCTGTAGATGGGCTTGCGCAGCTCCCTCCAGTTGACGGTACTCCAGTCAATTCCGAATTGGATTTCAATCTGCTGGAATCTTCCCGCTAGCCTGGCGTACCTACTCGTGTTTTTGGTGTTAAGGAATTGATCTTCGTTAATTGCCCAAATACCTCCATGATAACCGGATCTGTAAGTATTTGACGATGTACCGTCTCTGGTTTCGGTGTACGCTATTCGCCGCAGCATCTCCTTGTCGTCTCCGAACACACCAGACTGGTGGATGCTACCGATGGAAAGAAGAGTGGCTTCAGAACCACTTGCGGCATCTTGAAGAGTGATGTTCAGAAGTACTAGCGAATTAACAAACGCCAAAGACGATAATATTAATAACCCCGAAAGCATAGTTCCTCAAGTCACCTCCCAAGTTTTTTCCCCTGCAAGAATAGCGGGAGAGCGGGACTGAAATCAATTGTTCCGCGCAACTCGCTAAATATGCTCGCGCTCATTGCTCCCAGAGCTCTAAGTAGCACCGTTATCCCTTTACCTGAAAGTCATAGCGAACCAATGACTCGGCTGGGGATTTGCCTCCTACGTCAATTTTTCGCGAGGGACGCAACTAGCATCGAGGAGGCCATTGCCTCCTAAAATATTCAACCTGGTTTTGCAGAAATTACTTCACAGTAATTTACACATGCATTGACGAAAAGCTTTGCTGGAAAGGTAGGAGCAAATGCAATTAGCACAATCTAGACGTAGTCACAGACAGATTACTATATATTATTGCAAACACTGTAAAAATTATAGCGTGAAAACCCACCAAATTCACACCAAACTGGTAGCTTGAATGCCCACCATCTATTCAAGTGTGTCCTTCACACTTTTCAACTACTGTGAATACACACTTAATGTGAAATTCACACTCAAGAAAATGAGCAATAACAAGTAAAGACTTTTTACCCACCTCTGATTAATGTGATCTGGGATTCAGGAACAGAATATTCAATAGTGTCTTTTTGAAAAATAAAAATAATTCAGCATTAATAAAGTATGAGTTCACACCGTATAGGGCGTGAACTCACACTGAATTTAGTATGAACTCACGAATTTGGTGTGAACTCACACAAATTTAGTGTGAACTCATACCGAATTTGGCATGTACTCCACACCAAATTGATGAGGTGCGCACATCACACCATTATTTAGTGTGACTATTGTTACAAGTGATTCTCACTTCATTTTGTGTGAACTACACACCTTTTGGTTTACATTGAAGGATTAGCTAACTATTGATGGTTGATGATTTTATTTATGCTTTTTAGTTGCTTTTTAGTTGCAAATGGGTGCTTTTTAGTTGCATACACAGGGGTGATGGAAGGTGCTTCAAAGTGGGAGGCACCATGTATCACAAGCCAATATACTCTCATGAAAACCACTTATATTTCATGAAAATTCCTCATATTAACTGAAGTTTCCCAATGCAATTCAATGCTTAATCAGCATAATCTGTTCCCCCCCTCCCTCCCCCAATCCTGCCCTCCCAAGCAATAAATCTGGGGGGGGGGGGGGGAGGGGGGAGTTGCCCTTGGCCCCCAACTTCCATCATCCCTGGTGCGTCCAAACATCTAAGCAAATATCCCCGATTCTCAGTTTGTTACCCCTATATAGTGTCTTGCACACTTTGCTTGCTCACCAACGATCTACGTAGTACTTTGATTGTAGATATACCAATACAGCATCAATACAGTATGAATGCATACACAACCTTTCTATTAGCAAATGTAGGAAGAGAGGTTCTATTTGATTTATATCTTTATATTTCAATTGACAATTAATATTATTATTATAGGAGAGGGCATGAAGGAATTGAGGAAACAGAACATAGTGCATAGAGACATCAAACCCCAGAACATCCTCATCAAGTACAGAGAGCAGAGAATAATAGTTAGTGGATAATTAAACTGTATCAATTTCTGTATATGCACGTAATGTAAATGAAAAACAAACAAACTATAAACTAAAATTTTAGGGTTCATCAATTATCCAGATTCTTGCTTTTTATTTAGTTCAAACTGGCAGATTTTGGGTATGCTCGTCATTTTGATGCTACTAGGACAAAGATGATGAAGACAATAGTGGAATGTAATATGTGTACTGTAATATTTGTTACCGTTACATTTTTACACAAGTGTTTGCATTAGCTGAAGTGACATTTGGTTTGTTTGTTTTATTCCTTAATTTCATAAGAAGCAGCTGATTAATAACAGGGGCTGATTTAGGTGGGGCTTGACAAGTGTAGTACGAGCCTTCCTTTTTTCTGAATGACCCCTCTCTTTTTTTTTACGGACCGATGTTGGAAATATTGTTCAACATTGTTTTCCTCGTCCTCCAGTAATTGTGATCTTCTAATGAACACACTACTTATTGATGTGTTGAGTCAGGATTTTTACTACTTATCCTTACAATATGGCAGACCAAGCTTGTAGTAATGCCAGATTAGATAATGTCAAAGCAGAACAAGTCTAGCTTTTATTAACCGTGAACATAATAGTATTGCTTAGTCAATTTTTTCTTCATGATTGACTATATAACTTGTTTCATTAATCCTCAGCGTGTATGTGCATAAGGATTACAGTAGTTTTTTTGGCTAAGTTTTTGCGAAAACAAAATAAAAAGCTGATACTTCGGTGAGTGCTGCTGTATGGCCACACCCACCCATTTGTTTACTTGCCATTTAGAATCACACGCGCTTATGTGAGCGAACAATTTTACTGCTCCCCGGTTCCTGTGCTGATTTTTTCATCTGGTGTATCTTACATTAGCAAGTCTCTGTTGCTGGTGGTGTGATTCCTTTATCAACTTGAAGTATGCCTGTCCTTTGTCCACACTAATCCGTAGCTCACATAACTACACAGCTTGCTAGATATTGTATAATGTATATTCATAAACTGTTATTACTATAAACTGAAATACAAGAACATTTTATTCGAAATAGTGACTTTTTTAGCAAATTCTCTAACTTGCACTGAGGGTTTGAACTCTTAGTGCTCAAGTTGTGGTAGTACTTTTTTTATTAACTTGCCTATTCACTCATTTTCTTTCTTTATTCTATAGACAAAAATACCTTTGTAAATTAGTTTTGTTCTTAGTTTTACTTTTTTGCCTTCCTGATTTAGCGTTCATTGATTTCAGTTCTGGACAGTCACATTATAATGCTAATTATTGTGTGAATAAATATTAATTTTGTAGGAAATACAATGTAGCCAACATTACTCCTGAAGTAGCTATAGCTATTTCACCACTACATGAAAATAACCCTCCTTAATTACTGCTACATCCGTCCCTGAATAATATTTATAATATTTGTATTATTATGTCTACTTTGCCATGCCCCATGTACTGTTCTATTTTGATGTTCACTACTTGTTTCACATTGGGTGTAACACAGGCACCAGAAGCACTGTTGGTGTACTTATCTCGAGAATTCCCAGAACAATATAAGGTACACATAATATAATTATGCATAATTACTTTTCAATATAAATAGTTGTAAAATCCATTCAACCTTTTGTTGTGAACTTTGACAGTTTAAATTTATGTCTTCAATATACATTATTGCAATTCACATGTTTTCATATATCTGTTATAATGACATGTATATATTGGCTTAGACTCATCATGAGGTTCACTATTAATGACAAAGTAGACATTTGCATAGGCTCCAACTGTCCTCAAATCCGAAGGACAGTCCTTAATTTTTGGAATTTGTCCTTCGTCCTTCAAAGACTTGGTACTGCTGTATTGTTTGTCCTTAAAACAGCACTGATCTCATATTAGCTAGCTATAAATAGAGCAGCTGACCTTGCATATGCCCAGCAGAGCATGCATTGCATATTTGTCATATTAATTATGTCACCATGTATACACTGTAACTACAACTGGAAGCTTGCATAGTTTTAAAGAATGCAAGATAAGCTAAATAATATCCATCATGACATGTACAAAATAAATATACAGCTGCTATAGCCACATGTAACTGCTGCCAGCTCTCTCAACTGCTTCCTGGTCAGGTCTGAACAACTTTCTAGCTTTCTGAGTCTCATTCCTCGGACCTCTAGACTTCTTGTGTCTTCAATAAATTATGTCTGATTCTTTGCCTGGGCCTACACTGCCTAAGAAACCCAAACGACTACGTCATTATGATCCAAGCTGGATTCAACAGTTTCCAGGAATTGGGACTTCTTCCAAGGGTACGTATATATGTCATAGTTCTAGAGATAACACATTTCATGTAAACATAATGACAGGTAATGTGTATGCAAGATGTACTTACTGTGTTGGACTTCAGCATATCTAATGGTGGGCTCAGTAATGTGAAAACTCATTTACATGGAAAGCATCACCAAGAGATGGCCACAGCCTGCTCTTCAAGGTCAGTGAAAACTTTTTTTTTTCCAGCCACAGGCACCTCAAGGTGTAATATTGAAGCAGAGGCTCTGGACACGGTTTGTGGCTAAACATATTATCTCTTTTCAGACCAGTGACCATGCCACCAAACTCTTCAGTCATATGTTTCCAGATCCCAACATAGCAAAGAAATTTGCCTGTGGACATAAAAAAACTGTAGCAATCGTCAAGGAAGCTTTGACCCCCCATTTTCTATCTAACATTCTAAATGATATGTCAAAATTCTTTTCCATAATGATATATGAGTTGAATGATAAAACGGACAAGTCCTGTATTATTCTTGTTCGTGTTTTTTATTCATGTGTGGGAGACATTCACACTATATTTCTTGACATGCCTTTTGTCAATGTGGGTACAGCCTGTAACCTTTTTGATGCCTTGAAGTTGTCTCTCAGCAATCATGCGCTAGATTTCAGCAAGTGTTTGGCCTTTATGTCTGACATGACTAATGTGATGAAAGGCACAAGGTTGGGTGTCTCATGTGTTTGATGTGGGCTATATCTGCCACCTAGCAGATCTTGCTGCGAAGCCAGGTATGGAAGTGTTTCCTGTAGACATAGACATTGTTCGTGGATGTATTTTATTACTTTTACCATTCCAGTAAAGGGAAGCAAGAATTTTGTGACCTCTGGTGTTCTCTATTTACAAGTGAGCCTCAAACAGTTCTTAAGCATTGTACTACTCAATGGCTTAGTCTATTGCGTTGTGTTGGTTGGTATATTTCTCAATTTGATTGTGTAATGTCTTATTTTCGGTCCTGTAGTGAGGCTGAGACAAGTAAAGTAGTTAGCATTCTACAACGGCTTGAAACCCTCTTACCAAGCCTCTTCTTCATTTCCTGTCTTTTATTCTTCCATCAATGGATAAGTTCAATCATCTATTTCAGAAGTCAACCCAGAATACAACCTGTCACTTGTACATGGAAATGTCTAGGCTGATTCGTATGTATGCCAGCAATGTTTTGAAGCCAGAGTCTATAACTGCAGTGGGTGAGGATCTTTATAAGCTAAGCAAGTGCAAACCAGCTAGCAGATGAGAATTTGGGATTGGGGGACTCAATATGAAATCTCTGAAATGGAAGAGGAATTTGATACAAAACCCTTCTACCAAGCAGTGAATGATTTCTATGTGGCTTCATTGAATAAAATGCTCAAAAAATTCCCATTCAGGGACACCATTTTGAAGGATTTAGGCATCATAAACCCTGATATGTTCTGCACTTACAACTTTACTACTATTCAGACACTTGCAAAGCGTTTTCCACAATTAGAATTGGCCGATTCTGCATCCATTGATGCACTGAGAAGTGAGTTCAAGATTTCATACTGACAGCAGCCAACTCTGAAACAGTCATTTACTTATTCATTTACTCCATTAATGTGGGTGTGGTTGGGGCATGGCTATGTTAATTAGGGGTGTGATAATTAAATTATAGATGGGTGTGAGCCTATGCATTTGGTCTATTGGAGCTGTACTGTACAAGGTCATCGTTGGGAGGGATGCCTTTCCAGCTGTAAGCCATTCAGTGTATACTCAAGCATCTAAAGTTGCAGCTCATGTCTCATTTTGTACTATTTTTATTAGTCAAGTAAAACTTTAATATCTTGACTAGATATTCTGACTTAATTTTTTTCATTTTAGTAGCTATTATAATTGATGATACGGCTATTTTGGTGAACTAGTTGTTGCCTTATAGAATGCAAACGACATGCTTACTGCATGGAGTATGTACTTTTAAATACTCACATTTTCTATTTGTATATTTGTAGCCTTCAGTTCAACTTCTCTACACTGTTAAAAATGGGGTGCATGGGAATCCCATTTTGAGGTGTCCAGGTAACACTGGCTGTACTACTCCTCATGGGGTGTTTCCATTTCACCTAGAGGAAGTGTTCAGTTACACCCCTGTACACCCTTCATTACACCAAATGGAGTGTTGTGATACACCCATGTTCAAGGATCAAGTGTTCTACTACACCCCTATCAGAGCTCATAATGCACCAAATATGGTGTTATTGATACTCTACCAATGGGATGTTGTGATACTCCCTTAAACTAGCTACTACAACACTCCAAATGGCGTTCACAATACTCACTTTATAGCCATATATTTTAGTGTATAAAATTTATTCCAGTAATCAGCAAATGCAATAAATATTGGTCCGTGATGTGACATTGTATCTGTGTGATAGGTGAAGAATTATCTGTTCATGAATGAATGAAGATGCTCAGGAATTCTTCATACAGCCAGGATGATTAGAACTGTTCATCACTCATGTCAGCAGTGATCTACAAACAGCACCACAATAAACAACAACAAAACATAATGGTAATTGACTTTGGACCAGTGTAGGGTTAAGCCCTGTAATTAAGAACTTAAGTCCAAGCTCAAGTCTTTATAGATTTTTAGAGCTTAAGCTCAAGCCCATCAATTTCAAATCAGACTTAAGTCCAAGCTCAAGTCTTTATTAAAGGCTTAAGTCCAAGCTCAAGCTCTATTCAGAAGTTGAAATTCTTTATTATTGAAAGAACATTGAAAATTACATAATTTAATAAACAAAAAGGAAATGACTTTATTAATCATTTTATTGTGAAAGACCAATCATGAGGTTATTTCATATTCTATCGCCTTGCAATACTCATATTTTAAAGACACAATTTGCAGGTCGCTGTGCAGAGGCAGTGCAGAAGCAGTCAGGCCTCGATTATCGCCCAGGACCACCAAATATCGGCCTGTCGTAGTGTCCTGTCACGCAAAATTCGGTCCCCCCCCGGAAAGTGGTCCGGCCGGACAATGATCTGCGTGTACACCGACGGTCCGGCGGACCGTGCGTGTATAGATAGGCGTGAGTGGTCCTAGTGGGACCGTGTGTGTTAGCACAGACGGTCTAGTCAAAGCTAAGGGGTTAGGCTACTGAATACTCTGCCTGAGAAGCTAATCTGGCTGAATTAAGGCCAATTTATTATTTATATAGTTATGTTAGTTATTATTTATTTATTCATATGTTTTGTTTCATTAATTTACTTTGCTCCTGTTTATTAATTTATTCACTGTTCATTCATTCAATTTGTTTTGCTCCGTATTCATTTTTTAATAGCTATTATTCATTTCTAGGGCAAAACCAACTCCCAATAATCCTAGTCAAGTCGTCGCTCTTACTAAATTGTAACTTGAATGCAGTCAAGATAAGGGGGACTATCTATGATGGAGGGGGGATATATGTGAAAGAAATGAATGACTGGAGACAGTATTATATTTAAGCAAGGGAAAATTTAAATGTTGCCTCATGTCACACAATCTAAAGATGCCCGCTCTCAGAACTTTATATATATATTAAAGATTGCACAAGATGAATTATTTACAATATCACAAGCCTGATTAAAATACTTTTAAAGAAATGCTTGATAAATCAAGGTGTTGTTAGCAATATTCTGAACATTGGACTTCAAGAGTCACTGTTTAGCTCTTTCATTCATATTTGCAGTTTCTCTACAGTAGAGTGAATGTTTCTGATAGACTGTAAAACTCTGTCTACCAGATAACATATTTTTCAAGCTGTTTTAGTTAATTAAAACTAAAACTATTTTATACAATCTGTTGTTGTTACAAATTTCCAAAGTATAAAGTAAAACTAAAACTAAAATATATTTTAGTTAGCTCTTTCTTCCAGAAACTTAACTGTAGTGTATGTATGCATGTGTATGTGTCGTATTCATTATTATCGCAATTGTTTTATACCCCATGAACCGATTCTCCTGTATCATTATTGGTGTGCGTTATTTGTGTATGATTGAGTTGTTACACGTGCGAAGTGGTATGACGAATTAAGACCTTAACTGTGAAGTGTCAAGGGTTGTAGTGCTTGTGGGTAAGCCGAGAGGCCGCCATTAAAGGTGAATACATCACATTAACTAAAGCTATAACTGGTTTGACTCTATTGTAAATATTTTAATTAATAAACAGTTTTCTCTCATTTGTGGTGAATAACACAATTTTTTTTACAAGTCAAAATGATAAAGTTAGTTTTTATAAAAACAGCAAAACCATGTCATTGATGGATTATTTAAAGCCTCAGCAGGCACAGAATCACAATCCAAGTGAAACCATTGGCTGCAATTGGTGCAATCAATCATTCCAATATTTTCCAGCTCTGGCATTCTGCAATAACAATGAATCTCAAAATCATCTTTAGCCTTGAGCTGTTGACTTTTGCTGGCCCTCAGTTTCTGTGGGAAAGGTGTACATTTTCCAGACATCAGACTTTTGTAAAGGTGTCTTCTCATCATCTCAGTATCATAGATGTATAAAGTTGGATCATCTCCAAACACAAGTGAAGTTAAATATGCTATTGCGAAGACACCACAATCATAACCACCACTCTACAGAGAAATAATAATAAATTATATTATACCATGGAGCAAACTATTTACACATTTACCTGCATTTGTATATCCATAAAACAAACCTCAATTGCACTTTCTTGTGACCACATAATATTAGCAATTTGTGCCTTTGCCATGGTTGGTAAACAATTAAATACACTGTCATACACCTGAATGCAACTTTTCTTTTCTATGCCAATAGTAGAAAGAGTGATCCAATGGTTCTCAGTAGTATTAATATCTTGAACAAACTCACCACTTTCATATTTAAAACTCATACACAATCCTAGTTCAACATCTTGGAGACCAGAAACAGAAGGAAATTGTATTTTCAACAGCTTTTGGGCAGCATTAATGAGTGAATCATTTAACATTCCAGTAGGACTTAAAATTACATCTCTGTCTAAGACAGTTAACTTTAAGAGTGCTTTGGGGGCACATACTTCTGCTTTGGTTTGTGTGATTCAACAAGAATAATGTCCTTCCTGAGAGTATGAACAACATTATGGCTAAATAATACATACTTAAACCCAAACTTAAACTTACTTTGACTTGCATTGTTTTTGGCTGTATTTTCTGTTCTCAACCATCAAATTTTGGGCAAGTTCATTCTTTCGGCACAAAAAAATCTTTATTTACCAATGAACTGTATATTTTAATAAATCATTATGTACTATTGTTATTCCACATGAATTGTGACATTACTATACCGGGTTTTTATATTGAGCACAGTGTCATCTTCAGATTGACTTCTCTGTCTTTTATGACCTGTACATAAGTCAATAAAAAGTAGTCTATAAAAGACAAAGTCCACTAACAAAACACTACAAGCTATTTTACGGCACAATTGGACTATCATTGTGACATTCAGATTTGAAAACACTGCAAAAACTAGGGTATATTATAAACAAGATAACTAATTCAACTACAGGCAAGCTATATTGAATATAGCACTTACCTGCTTTTGTACTACAAACCTCATCCCTAAACAACTTTACACATCCAGTGCTTTGGTATTCCTGTCTTAGTTCTTGAGCCCAAACAATTAGCTAACTGGTCTAACTGTGTCTCATCCAGATAATAATAATCACTTTCATATTGAGTTATACATGGAGATGTAATATTGGTGCATTTGCAAAAGAAAGAAACCAGTAAACATAACTGAATCGAGGTTGAACTTCAGCTTTCTTGAAGGCATCAAATCTTTCATGTAATTCAGCATTCACAATTACAAAATCAAATGCCTCTACCAAAGATGGTTCACTCATTGACTTGCGACTTGCTCAGGGCATATTCATCCTGCGTGCTGATATAAGACGAGAGCTATTACAAATTTAATAAATTATATCAACATGTATAAATTAATTATTAAGAATACAGCTAAATTTATTTACATCAACTTTTTCATCATCGGCTGAGCAATCCTGCTCAAACCTAGCTCCAGTTTTCCATAAACGTAGCAGGCTATCATTGTTGAGCTGATCAAGTAACACCCTAAACAAATCCTACATTTAGAGGTGATACAAATAATTTATAATTAGATATATCTGATAGCAGTTGTTGAATATCAATTTATCAACCTACACAATCACATAATTATAATTCTTCAACTAGCTAACTACTACTTCAGTTGGGATTAAGTGTGTAATGTAATTCTATTTCAGAAAAGCTACTATAAACTGGCATGCTTACTTTAGGGGTCAATGATCTTCTTGTATTTAACAATGATGGCATAGAGTCATCAGAACCCAGATCACTATCAGAATCACTACAATTTGATATAGTGAAACTTTTTAGTGTTGCTGCTTTGTCTGTGAAACTTTTTAGTGTTGCTGCTTTGTCTGGAAGAGATGGAGATGACTGAGTTTGATCCTTATTTTGAGTCTCCAGAATTTATTCATGCTAAAATTTGACAGTAATTTTTTTGCATCTGTCAATAATATTTCCCAATATTATATCACTGCAATTCTTACATTGTAGGGCTTCATATGAACTGCATTTACACGAGGAATAATTTCATTGCTATCGATTTTGAACTGTAAAGTCCACGACCAAGTGAACCCACAATTGTAAATGGACCCAACCATTTCGTATCCAGATAGTACTGGATCAAGCAAAGGCTAAATATTAAGGCTCAGCTAAATCAAAAAGAGACTTATAATAAAAAGCATTCCTGTACTGAAACATAAAATAGGTGCAGTAGTATTGAATTAATCCCCGCCCGTTATGCTAACCACCTGGGGGGACCGTTGGTGACGGGGTCGGACCGTATATGACGGCAATGTTTGGTCCGGCCGGACCAGATTTTACGGGGGACCAAATTTTTCGTGACAGTCCAATGCATCGGTTATAGGCCGGCGAACAAACATTCAACCCCAACTCACTCCCATCGCAAAACTACACTATTTAAAATATCACCATTGAATTTTTCACACACACTATCCTTTACCAAATTTATTCCATAGAATTCTTATGTCACATTTTTATATATTATTATGTTCGTACTTAATTTCCTATAGGAATAGTCCTTGCAAATCAGCGTACAAAGTATAAAGGTAGTGGCCAAAAAAAAAAAGTTTTTCTGTTCAACCTATGACCATACTTAGCTTCAACTAAATTGCCCATTTACTATTCAATTGTTTCTGATTGAAGGTGGGGGGGGCAGTATATGAATTTAGGGGACTGTATAGAAATATTGTTTATTGGAAGTGTTTACTGTAAAAAAGACAAAGAAGAAGGCAAGCACACCCCCCCCCCCCCCCCCTTCTCAATCTGAAAAACAAAAACATCATTACCACAATGTGCTACTGCCATTGGAGTTTACTTCATTTTCATTGGAATTCCAACAAGAAAAAAAAAATCATGACTTACAATAAAATGAAAAGATCAAATGCTACAAATCAAAGTTCAACATATGGGACAAAGTTTATTTTCACCATTGGGGTTTAGTACGACACAGTCTTCATGAATCCACCTTGAACAGATGCACTGAAGCCATTATCTGCCCGTTCCTTCGTCCTCTTCAAAAGAACTGAATCAGACACAACATAAATCTGTGAATATGCTACTGTCCATTGTAACTTTTGATCTCTTGTGCAGAGTATACTTGTAATCTTGCTCCCACCTTCAACAAAATTCAAATGTCCTTCATTTGTTGAAGTTTCAGTAGTGACCTCTCGAGAACGTTTTTTGCCTGTTACAGCTTTGTGTTGTAAACTTTTCTTAGCTTTCTCCTCCTCTGCCTGCTTACGCTTCTTTTCTTTCTCCTCCTCTGCCTGCTTTCGCTTCTTTTCCTTCTCCTCAGTTCATTGAATTATTTCCTCAGCCTTTCTTCTTTGTTCTATTTCTTTTTCCCGTTTTTTCCTTTCTCTTTCCTGTTTTCGCTTTTCCTTCTCCTCAGCTTCACACTTCTTTTTCTCTTCCTTCACTTTATAAAGTGACCAACACTCATCGCTAGTGAGAACACGTGCTGAACCCGTCTTTGATGATATCGTAGTAACATCCCTTACCACAGGTAAATTCAATAGATTGGTGAATGATGAACGTAAATTTGAGGAAGCAACAGGAGGTGTAACTTTGGTGAGTGATACAGTACTCGAATTTGCAATTGAAGGAGACCATGGAACCGGCATGGTAACCGCAACTCCAGTACATGTGGTGACTGCACCAGGAATCAATAATCCACATTGTGCAGTGACTCTGACTGGAGGTGATCCAGTGGGTGTGGTACCTAGAAAGTTAAACTATACAGGTATGTAACATCACAAATACAAATTAGGCATGTAAAGTGAAATTCCCCCCCCCCCAAAAAAAAATAAAAAAATAAATAAAAAAAATAAAAAAATTATTACTACCACAAATATTGAAGGATATTTTAGTAGAATGGCAGGAGTCGAACTGAAATGGAGGCGTAACTTGAAAAGTTTGAACCCTGAAATATCAGTTACAAAGACAAATGAGTGAATTTTGTTTCCTGTTGTTGTTTTTTGTTTATAGTCAGTCCATAGATTTGTTAGTTCTATTGTTCATTAGACAGCACTTAGTTTGGGGACAGTTGGGACAAACTATTTTCTATATGAAACCATTTCCAGGAAAATAGGGCACAACGCGGCCTCCATAAAAAATAAACTGTTTTTGAACTAACACATTTTATCAGCATCGAGTTTGATTGCCTTAGCCGTTCACAATATGTGAGTGGGTCTAGGAAAAGGGACCTTATGGCGCAAATCAAAAAAATTGAGTTTTTTATGCTAATAAAAAGATACAATTTATCTCAACTTAGTGCTAAAATACTGGAGGGTAAAACCTTCGACAAGCAGAGAAACTGGCAGTTGAACTGGGCCCTATTCAGCAAAGCAATTGAGCTAGAAATCGAGAAAACATAAATTGAATTTCCACTTCCGGTATAATTAACGTTTCCGTATACTTAACGGCGTACTCCGCATACGCAATTAAATCGTACAGCCGCTTTTTCGGCCAGCTAACGAAGTTTGCGTAGAGTTCTTTTTAGCTTTCAGAGCGTCTCACGACCTGTCTTGTTGGAATCCTTAGCTGCTCTATTCGCTGTAGCGGTAAACTTTAAGCCAAAGGTAAGCTGTAGAGTGCATGCAGTAGTCTCAAAGCTATGCCGTTTTTTTAGCTAGCACTAGAAACTCCGCCCATTCCCCGTTTATTGTACTTCGAGAATGAGAGAGAATAAAAAGTAGCTTGTCTTTTCACGGCACGCTTGGGGTCTTTTAAGTCGTTTTGACATGCGAAATTTGGCATAGACGTAGAGTAAGGGTCACTAAGACTAATTCTGCAAAAAACAAAAATAGGAGAAAGAAAGAATTTTTCTGATGACATTACTTCTGGAGCCTATATCTCAATTTCAATTTTTGCGTAGTAAGGTCCCTTTTCCCAGACCCGCTCACATATATGACCTAATCAAATTCCCCTTGGTAGGCTTATTGGATTCAATTGATTATTATCCCCCAACATTCACGTGTGCTGCATTGAGCTCAATTTTATCGTAGACAGTCTCACATGATAACATAGGTAACATTGTATGCAAATGAAAAATCATAGCTCTGCCTAAGTTACTATAGCTACTTATATCTTTCTCTCGAATTATCTGGGATTAACAAAAAATGCGATCTGCCAAAAAATCATTTAAAAATTACATGTACAGACTTCATGCTACCAAAAAAAAAAAGTTTTCTGAACAAAATTTTGGTCTTCAGAAAAAAAAATGTATGGAGAGTTCTTTACTGCAAAACACCATTAATTCTTACCTGAAACCTGAGTAGTGGATCCAGAGGCCATAGGGACTGTAATGTGAGAAAGGGATCCAAGGGGCTTGGTACCTGCTACGACATCTGCTGTGACGAGCAAACTTGATCCCAGGGGTGTGGTACCTGCTACAACATCTGTTGTGATGTACGAACTAGATCCCAAGGGTGTGGTACATGCTACGACATCTGTTGTGACGTGCGAACTTGATCCCAGGGGTGTGGTACCTGCTATATCAGCTGTGACGTGCGAACTTGGTCCCAGGGGTGTGGTACCTGCTAAGACATCTGCTGTGACGTGCGAACTTGATCCCAGGGGTGTGGTACCTGCTATATCAGCTGTGACGTGCGAACTTGGTCCCAGGGGTGTGGTACCTGCTAAGACATCTGCTGTGACATGAGAAGTGGATCCTGAATGTGTGGTGACTGCGATTTGAGTAGGCAATTCAGTGAGTGTTGTAACAGCCAGGGAATTGTGGTGTTCTGGAACATTGTATTTGAGCCATTCTGTGTACTTAGGATCAACCAAGTCATATCCTTCTTCCAAACGTTGAGCAAAAAGAAGTTCCTCTTCAAGGGTGAAGGTTGTTGAGGTACCAGCTGACTGATCAGCAACTAAATCTTCTTCACAATGTCCTGTAATGCTCCTATGATCATTACCATGCACAGCTCTTTCTACCTGGATATTATATCATAAAGAGTTAGACTCATTTTTTATTATGTCGTTTATATTTTATAAATAAATGAACTTTTACATAGTATATAATTTCAAAAAACCAAGACATTTCAATCCCGTAGGATCTTCATCAGTTGGACAATGAAAAAAAAAACAACTGCATATTAACCATATCAAATTCTCTCTAAATTTGATGGCCAGGTCATTTGCCTCACATTCGATAGACACACTTGAAGTAAGTGGTCCATCACCTAAGGAAAAAATATAATCAATTTAACAGCATACTGATCAAATCCACTTCTCCAGTAGACTAGGTCAAAACATTTAGTTATGAGTACCATAATATTCAACAAGTACACTGTGTACAAACTTTAGTTGTCCTTAACTAGTACCAAATAATAAAACCCTTACCACAGACAGGCTTTCATTTAGAGAGGAGTTAAAATGTCAGGTTTTTTTCCTTCTTTTTTTTTTAATATAAATTTAGCGTACAATACATAAGGTAAAGCCAACTACCCATGAGCTAATGCTAAGGCAGCCTGAAAAAAAGTGACACAAAATAAAGCATGATAAAAAAAGGAAATATCGCAGTAGCAACAGGAATTAGAATTGACCTTATCCTTGAAACCATACCCAAATTTGGAAATATTTTGACAATTTGTTATGGAGTATTAGACAGGTATATATTTTAGCGTTTCAGGTTAACCCTCTCGTTCCTGAATTGTTTGGACGCGCGCGGAAAAATATAATCGTCGACCGCGGAATAGAGCATTACCGTTTTATTTTTTTAACTCGATGCTGGCTGGGAAAACCCCACAGCAACCATATATCACTAAATAGACCAAGAGTTTGGGATTCCCCTCATTTTTTGATTGAGAAAATTGAATAATATTTAGGCTCTTTACTAATACTTTAAAAAAAAAAATTTTTTTTCACAATAAAATATGTTGTTTGTTGTGTTTGGTGCTGATTGTGATCATGTAGGAGACATCTCTGAGTGTCCACAAGGAACAAATGCCATCGGACGTCAAGCTCCACTAGAAAACAATTTCATATACACAAAAACACAGACAACAAAGATATTTGTAATACAAACAACAAATTATTCATGATCCTATATAATTGCAACTTTATGATGTATTGTATGCGGTTTCATACAGGATTTTGGTTTGGGGGTGGGGGGGTGGGGCTCCAAGTGTACTTTGCCACACCCATTTTTTGGAACCTACACTACTTTGATGCACATCTTTGCATAAGAGTCTATACTTCACACTGATGATCAGTGTTCGGTCCTATGCACTAAATGGCTCAGTTATGATAGGAACATAAGGGATACAATATCAGACCAAAAATAAATGCTTCCAAAATGTTCATTTCTATTCAACTCCCAAAATTCTAGGGGGGATCCCAGCGCTAGCCTCCCACTGTATGAACCCCTGGTATGTATACTCCACACTGTCCATGAGAGAAACAATCGTTGTATTGAAAAAGTGTAATTTGAAAATGAAAAGCAGTACAAGCACACACGTGGAATTCAACTTACCCGGCATGGATGGTGTCACAGACTGAACGATCCCTCCCAGGTTAGAATCCGGAACCTCCATACAATACCAAAAAAACACAGACAACAATGATATTTGTAACACAACAGCTGGCCTCGCTGAATTGCCCTCCCCCCCCCCCCCCCCCAACTGGACACCCAAACATCAGTAAGTTGAAATGAAACTTACCCAGCATGGATGATTTCACAGACCGAAAAAGACCCCCCGAGTTCGTTCTCTCCCAGGTTGGATCCGGAAGTGCCACATACTGTTTGTTCATGGTTGCTCTCTCTCTTTCCACAAATGCACGCACACACACACACACACACACACACACACACACACACACACAAGAAAAAAGAAGTTACAGGTGAATACAGATCATAAAAATAAATGTATAATTTATTATACATAAATTGACTGGTGTACACACACACACACACATGAAATTCAACTTACATAGGCATAGTAGTCACGATCCAAAAAGATCCAGAGTTCCCTCCCAGGTTGTATACGGAAGTGCCACATACTGTTTGTCCACGGTTGCTCTCTCTCATTCCACAATGCAGGCACGCACACACATACACACACACACACACACTAGAAAAAAGAAGATACGGGTGAATACAGATCATAAAAATAAATGTATAATATAAATTGACTGGTGTACACACACACACACATACATGAAATTCAACTTACATGGGCATAGTAGCCCCGATTGGAAAAGACCCCCCCCCCCCAAGTTCGTTCCCTCCCCGGTTAGATCTGGAAGCGCCAGAATAACACTTCAACTCCACGCACACACATATACATCGAGTGTGAAGCTCCACTACAACACCATAAAAACACAGACAACGACAATAACAATACATATTACAACTTTTGGGATGTTCAGGGAGGGGGAGGGGGGGGGGGGAGCAGCCACAAATATCAAAGTCTGTGGTCCTTTACACAAAAGATTATGGAATAAGAATGGGTGTGTTGTCATCTTTCTTCCACTCTCCCCCTACCTCATCCACCCGACTCTTGTTCTTCAATTCCCGCCTTCTCCGACAGCGAGGACGTCCAGAACTCGGAGCAGGAGGAGCCACTTCCTCTTCTTCATCACTGGAACCTGCTGCCTATTCGTGTTTCATCATTGGAAGACTCAGGTCCGGTATCCTCTCCTTCATCACTGGAAGACTCTGCTCCTGTCACCTCATCTGCGTAATCGGGTCGGTGACTGCATTCACATCTGGTCCTAGTAGTACATGTGGTAAAAAAAATTTTTAATTTTTTTGAAAATTTGAAATTGTTCAAAAAACCACAAACCACTTTCAAATCTCAAAACTCAATGAAATATATATATATTATAGCTAAACAGCTTACTCTATCTCAATATAGCTATAAATAAGTCCTTTCCACAACAGAAGCTTGCTATTTTTCATGAGAAAGACAAGAGAAAGACAAGCTTACCTCGATCATCTTCTTGACTCCCATTTTCAGTATCAGAGTTGACGGGGTCTGGTCCACCAACCCTGATACAGGGCCTCCTATAGCCGTAGATGTCGTCTCCCTCCTCTCCGCTTGATCCTGAGTCGCTAGAGTCAGCATCAAGCAAGTCTAAAATTTGCACCGCATTGTAACTTGTAGACGCCATCTTTCCAAAATGACTTTGAAAAAAATTCAAATTTTGCATAGTTACCTGGATCACACGACACTCTCATTTTTTTCCTATGATGTAATAAGCATTACCTAAGACTGTACGTAATGGGGAGGCCCCCAGTTGAACTGGCGATTTTATAAAAAAGGAGAAGACAGTAAGTCAAACCGCAAAGTCTTGGTCGGCAAAGAAGCGGTTGTTTCAATGTGTTATGGAAGGCTACTGGGCTCAAGCAATTTTTCGCTGCTTCTACAAAGCTCTGGAGATGACTGGATCCATAAATGAAGCTGCTGTGAAGAAGGTAACTTTTTTTTTAAATTCGACGGAGAACCGATGTTGTTGTTTTTTGCCGAGGAAGAAATAAACGCAACTGCTGTGAGGTACTGTCGAAGCAGTCCTGGCTGAAAGCTATTTTAGATGCTTCTCCAATGCATTGGGCACCTGTGTATGCAATCTGAAGGTTCTAGCTATAAAGTAACTATTTTTTAAAATTCGGAGAAGCCGACCGGTCGTCACCCGCTTTAAAGTGGGATCCAGAACGAAAGGGTTAAGGTACAAGCTTCATATGGGGTTCAATTTTTTTGTTCACAAGTTATAATATTAGCAGAAATTGATACATTGCTCACTAATATTCGCTATAATGTGATAAATGTTACCTTCAGGCACTTAATTAAAGCCAAATGTTTAGCTGAAGTGCGTAAAATAAGGTGAATTTTATAGATTTAGCTTGGGGGGTGGAGTGGGGAAGGGTTGGCAATGTGCTGATTGATTACAGACATTCACAGCTTCAACAACTTCTGGTTCATTTGTATTTTAAGTTCAAATGTACAGACTCACCTGTATGAGTGACAATCGATATTGCAATGGATTGAAGGGATATATGCCACATTTCTTGAAGCCATTAACAAGATTTGCAGGAGTTGCAGCACTCTCCCAGGCTGGTTTAAACACTAAATTGAAATTTAACTTGGTAATCACTTTACCAGGATTAGTCTGATAAAATCTATGACAAAAATCTTGCCAGTGAGACTTGAGTGAGCGAAAGAAGCTTGTATCAAGGGGTTGACATTCGTGTGTAGTATGTGGTGGCAAGCATAGCATAACTACACGACAGTCACGAGCATGCTGAATTGTACATGGCTCAAAATGGGAACTGTGTCCATCAAGCAATAGGAGAAGTGGGCGTCCAGACGATGCATTGGGTAGAAAATGATCACTGAGCCAGAACTTGAACAATTCTTGATCTATCCAGCCATTGTCACTAACAGCAAAACGCGAACCATTCACACCATTCAGAGTCCATAATAAATTTTTGTTTTCCAGAAAAAATAATGAAGGGTGGTATGACTTGTCCTGTAGCGCTACCACATCCAATCACTATTACTTGTGACTTCTGGCCTGATGTACGATAGCGAACCTTTTTCTGTCCCTTTTTTGCTACTATTCTAGGTGGAGGAGGACAAAGAGGCATACCTGTTTCATCCATGTTATAGACAGATTCAGGGTGCTTGTCAAAACCATGGTCATCCAGTGTTTTCTTCAGCAATTCGAAGTAGTTTTTCATGTTTTCTTCATTCATGGCATCCATCCTTACTCCAGCCGTAGAATCACCCATGCGAAGTCGAAGGGATGAGTTACGTTTCATAAAATTATGCCACCAGCCCCTACTGACTGAACGTGCTTTCAGAGACCCTTTTTGTCAAAGGTATATCTCAACTAAGCAAAGGACATCTCTACGAGTCTTTCCATACCCAATGTTAGCAGCACTTATAAGATAATCTGCAAGACCTTGCTCTTCATCTTTTGTCAAGTATGGCTTTGGACCGGGGTTGACGCCATGTGTCACTCTTCCACTAAGTCTGTCCTTAAGAGTACTACGAGGAACCTGGTAGTTATCAGCTGCTTGATTCATTGAAAGCCCATCATTTATAACAGCCTGAATAGCTCCCACCATCTGATCATCTGACCATATTTTCTTTTGCTGTTTCGGTTGACCTGTGTGGACGGGCTTGACCTAGATTGAAGTTGTCGTCGCCTGAATCCTTTGTATTTCTTATTGGCCATTCTAAAAAAAAAAAATAAAAAAAATCAATCAACTTCGACACAAGCATAGTAAGAGGAAATATCTAAACATCACAGTTTCACAGAGAGGGGCAGTCTCTTGAATCTCTATCCCCTAGCTAAGTTTACCCTCTCAGAATTTTTTTTCATTAATTTGATTAAAAATTTCCCCCAATGCTCCCACCTGAAGTTAACCATTTAGTGCATAGGACCACACAATAATCAGTGTGAAGTGAATATTGTTTATGTGTATCATATATTAGCTACAAATATGAGTGTGGCTGAACACTAAAAGTCTCCCCACTCCAGCCAAAATCCTGGATAAAACTCTGACCATCTAAAGTAATACAAAAAGGTGCAAGTCTATTTGCTTTATAAGTCAAGTTAAATCAAAATTTCTGACTTTTACACAAAATAGCCAGCCCATTTACTGTGCCGGGTAAACAGTCTAGTTCAACTACAATAGATCACCATATCAATAGATATAGCAGTTTCGGAATAGACTTTTATACAAACTTTCAACTAAAAGGTAAAGCTACGACTGATCACTCAACAGCATTTCATAGAGGGAAATATATGTACCCTAGCGAAAGTCCTCCCCCTCCCCCTCAATAGAAAATATTCCTAACCATACTCTTTCTTAAAATTAACTTGCTGTACTCAGTATTGACGATAAAATACATTCACCATCCAACCAAACTGGCTCTTCTTACCACTTCACACTACATAGCATTTTTCTAGTTTGCTTTACTTAATTCAAACGTTTGCCACACAGTACATACATGTCACTACAATACCCATTTTCGTTCTCTGTTTGCCACCAAAATCGTGGCAAGCATGCAGATAACTAAGTTAACATTTGTTGAAGTCTATGCGCAAGTATTTCACTGTGTGAACATTCAAATTGAGCTTGCAAATGTCTGCATGTGCAAAATTCAAAGCGATAGTAACAATGAATTTTTACTTCACCAGTACCACAATATAACAATGTGAACAAAAATGTGCATTGAGCTTTTCCATGCATAGCATAACATTAGGTAAAGGTTATAGCCTGCTCTCCTATCACCCACCCATAGGTAAAAAATCATACTCAAGTCCAGTAACTACAGTTACATCACAACATAACTAGCTAGGTACATACCTACGAATAACCACGGTAGTGATCACACGTATGTGAATGCCAGTCTTTGAAATTGTTTCTATCTTTAGTAAAGCAAAAGGTAAGGTGACAGGTTTTACACGTATATTTTGTTTTAACTCTGATATTTCTCACTATCCTGCAATAATCACAATCCTTAGGCTCAGTTAAAAATTCCAACTGGTGAGGAGCACGAACTGAGCAATACCTTCTATATGAACGACCCCATACATCATTATCCAAATATATCTTGCTAGCTTCACGATTATCTGGACGAGATTCTTTTGAACCCATCAAAAGAAACTAGACGACTACTACAGCATGTCCACATGGACAATATCACGTGAATATTCAATAGCATGTGGGGCTAAGTGAATTAAGAACCTGGTTAATTTGTGGCTAGCTACTTCCTACCTCTAATTTGCCATCCCTACGCTAACTTACACATACCGTTAAAAGACTATCCAATACTTACGCAGCACACAATTCCAGGAGTTTTGCAGAGACGCTGACCGCTACAGAACAGCAACTAACTTCCACCAGACAACATCAACAAAAGCAGCTTCTTACTTAGATAAGACTGTAAACATCTGTCCCTGTACCGCTACAGAACAGCAACTAACTTCCATAAGACCTAACTGTAAACATCTGTCCCTGTACTGCTACAGAACAGCAACTAACTTCCATAAGACCTAACCTAACTGTAAACATCTGTCCCAGTACTGCTACAGAACAGCAACTAACTTCCATAAGACCTAACTGTAAACATCTGTCCCTGTACCGCTACAGAACAGCAACTAACTTCCACCAGACCTAACTGTAAACATCTGTCCCTGTACCGCTACAGAACGGCAATAAGACCTAACTGTAAACATCTGTCCCTGTACCGCTACAGAACAGCAACTAACTTCCACCAGACAACATCAACAAAAGCAGCTTCTTACTTAGATAAGACGATGAGTATTAATTAGAATTAATGGCGCCTTTTTGTGGCACGCGCGTGTTTTAGCTAACTTCACTCAATGGTGGCCGGACGATAATGCAATACGAGGGAGGCGATAATATATGTCGATAAACAAAAAGGAAATGACTTTATTAATAAAAGTTACTAATATTGGTTGTGGCTAATAGCCTATTAGATAAAAGGGGAAAGTGTTATTGTCTACTAATATTGATTCTTTGCTTCCATTCAGCAAACAACTATCAATCAATTGAGCTTAAGCTCAAGCCCAATATTTTGTGATAGAGCTTAAGTCCAAGCTCAAGCTCTTGACCATTTTTATGAAATGGGCTTCAAGCCTCTTCAAGCCCTTGACAAACCTGGGCTTAAGCTCAAAAAAGTTTAAGCTCAACTGGGGCTTGACCCAACACTGCTTCAGACATTCCACACCTTTTCCCAAATCTCAGCATGTCATACTATTTCACAAGTAAATTTAAATAAAATTCCAATTAAAATTTTATTGCACTTATATAAAAATGACGACAACAACAATAGTAATGTTTAGAAGACAGCAAGGACCCAACTTTGTTTATTATAATGACATGGACATAATAGCATTTGACACTCAGGTCATGTCCATTCCCACACTTTCTCTTGAAGTCTTTATGAAGTTCACTCACACTCTCATTTAACCTATTAGGATCATATCAATACTATATGATTGGAAACATTCTACTAAGTGTCTTTTGTATTGATACCCATTTGTGTACAAACTGACTGTTCAGTTCCCTACCAGTATTACTGCACACTTCATGTAATAGCTAAGAATACACTAAAATATTTCTCTCTCCTCCCCACCATACACTCACACACAAAGTGTTTGCATTCTCTCCAATAATATAAGGAACTATTAATCATATATCAAGCTTATGAGGATCAAGTAATCTTCAAATATAGCTTAAGCAAGGATCCTTTACCAATATAAAGTGCCCATGATACAGACCTGTATGAAGTGCCTGTGACCCTTTACCAATATAAAGTGCCCATGATACAGACCTCTATGAAGTGCCTGTGACCCTTTACCAATATAAAGTGCCCATGATACAGACCTATGAAGTGCCTGTGACCCTTTACCAATATAAAGTGCCCATGATACAGACCTTTATGAAGTGCCTGTGACCCTTTACCAATACAAAGTGCCCATGATAGACCTGTATGAAGTGCCTGTGACCCTTTACCAATATAAAGTGCCCATGAAACAGACCTTTATGAAGTGCCTGTGACACTTTACCTATATGAAATGTCTATGATACAGATCTTTCCAAGGTCTTGCAGGATCAGAAATTGTTTACCTAAGTGCCTATAATATAAACCTTTATAAAAACGTCTATGTCTATAAAGTGTATATAACACAGACTTTACCAAGTGGAATCAGAAAACTTTAATAAGTAAAGGTTCACTGAAGTCATTTTACAGGGATCTTCAGTGGGATCAGAAACATAACTGTATACTTATCAAGCAAGTGCTATATGATAGTATAGGCTGCCAATTACTGCCTACACGGTCTATCAAGCTGCTTATTTCATTCAATCCATCAAACTATAGCTTACAACAAATTACTGCTGTTAATCTAGCTCCATAATTATAGAGTTTACGCTAAATTGGATAGCCGTAAAAGTTACTAGAATTTTGCCCCCCACCCCACATCATTCTAATTTAATACAGAGAATAACATTTATTAATAATATGGCATTTAAAAAAAAGTAATGTTTAGGAAAATAAGAAAGCACTCCCTATGAATCTTCTAGAACACATCTGCTCGGTAAAGAGTGTCTTGTCACAACAACGTAAATCAGATATATGGTAAAGGGTTCCTCATCTAAACAGGTACTTCAACCTGGTCAACCAAATAGATGGTAATGGGTGTGTTGTCACAATAAGATAACACAAGTACTTGGTAAAGGGTTCCCAATCCTACATCAACCAATTTCATGGTAAAGGGTACCTTGTCACCACATTGTAAATTTAATATTTGGTAAAGAATTCCTAATCTAAATAGAGCCTTGGAAAAGATTGAGGTTGTGTCACAAGCATTGGTCAACCGTATAAAGTATGTCAAATACGGTAACCCAGTCTAGAACTTGGTAAAGGGTTCCTAATTCCAATAACAGGCCCATTCACCACGACTCACATTTAGTCAGCAATCACACGTTAGGTATCTGACAAGCATAAAGTATTTAAACAGTTATTGTTGGAGTGAGAGAGTTGACAGTCCTGTGATAGGCACTATTAAAGGTGTATCGTAGTTACTAGGCTAATCCCACATATAACACAAGGAGTCTTGTCATAATGGTATTTGGTAAAGGTCACCAATCCTAAAAGAGGTGACATTTCAATATAATGGTATAGGGTGTCTTGTCAATAGACATGTTATAAATCTGATATACTAAATGAGCTTTCAGTTTTTTGTGCCACATGATGCACAGTTTTCCAACCAATGGTCACTAATGTATATTAGCCTCTCCACTCTAACATTAAAAGTGATCATCACGCTAACTTTGTGCATTCTCTTACAATTCAAATATCAGCTACAAAATCCAAGCACAAAGTGTGTGGGGACACTCTACTAACTAGAAAAACGGAATCTCACCGTTAATATAGAAGTGCAGCATGTATCTGCTGTTACTAGAATCATTTGGGGGCTCTCCCAAAGCTATTCCACAGTGTCAGCTGTCCAGTGGAGGTGCACTGTAGAGGAGTAAAGCCAAACCTATTCGGTTTCTATATTCATAAGTTCCAGTGTCCTCATAGCTCCATCAATGCTGCAGATAGCACGGTGGAACTCCCAACAGCCTGAAAATAGAGATGGGGAAAAAAGTTAATGAAAGTAACCTCAAGATGTGTTAGACTCCTGATTCTAAATATAGTCCAAACATGTGCCTGCATGCATAAGGTCATCAAAGACTCCTGACTTGAGTAAATATGAATGTGTGCCAAAATGTGACCGAGTACTTTTAACACAATAGTAACTCCTTATCAATGTCTCAGTACTCGCATTGCCCAATGTTATGTCATGCAATACAATCTGCGTCTGCAGCTCTATCTCTGTTTGTCAGCAGTGGATCTATAAAATACCCAATATTTAACCTTGACTAAGGTTAGGGTTTTATAGAGAAGGGAGGGAAACCTGGGATTTCCCACCCCAAGCGAAAGTTCCTCCCCATCCCGAAACAATTTGCTTAAATCAGCTACATTATAATAACTAAAAAGTGACCATTGAAGTAACATTAAGGGCAGCCTCGAAACAGTGAGGACTTTCAGTTATCAGTTGCCTGATCACTACATGCAAGTTCCAGATAAAATTTGCATTCGCAATTTAGACAAAGTAGCTAGCTACTGCCTACCACTACATAATGACTGCCAAGCTATCTTAAAGATTAGAACCAACATCCCAGCAGATTTATTCAGCATATTTTCTGGGGGCTGCATCTATGATGCTGAGGCTTCTCTTTACTGCTGCTAGATACTAATACCTAAACTTACTATTGACAACTTTCAATCAATACTTTCTTTCAAAACTGGTCATTAAAAAGTTACAGCTACCCTAAGTTAAACTCATACATTATACAAATAGCGCAAACCATAAATTACAATCACACTAGTTCACCTACACTAAATCACTACCACTAAAAAACTTTGGTAAATTACTTCATCTCAATGACATCTCTCTTGTTCTTGGGGGGGGGCTCCGTCGAGCCGACCTTTATCGACATCATCAGCCTCCTACAACTCACACCACCGCGCACAAAATACGCGAAAACTGGAGAATTTATACCACGCATTGACGGTCAGTGATCGGTAAAGGGTCTTCACTATATACCTGAGCTGCATGCTCTGGGGAGAAAAGGGCGTGGCTGCACTACGAGGATTAAAAGAAACGCTGCAAGCTTTCATGAGACATGGAAAACTGCTCACCTGGGAGCATCATTTACAATTTTTGGTTCCTTTGGCTCTCGAGGTGATTTATACAGGTGTGTGTGTGGGTTTGTGTCAGTTTAGCCAAATGAAAATATTGAAGTCATACAGATGAAAACAGGACAAACTATTATGAATTATGCACCTCAACAGTGTAAAAAAGAAATATTTTACATTTTAAACAAACTAACAGGACAGTAAGGCTGTGATTTTTCATATATCTTTTTAATTTTTTTCTTAAAATGTTTTGTCAGGGAAAAAAGTATTGAGGGTGAACGAAGTATGGGGTGGGGGTAGGGAATCCCAGCAATTGCCATAGTCTCTATAAAACCCTGCCTTAACCTACCCCTTTGATGGGAAATGTGTGATTGAATTAGAACATAGTTCTGATTCAAATCCCCTCCTCTTTCTTCCCCCCCCCCCCCCCCAATCACGTCCACTGCTTACTTGCAGTCTTGTAGAACTTGGGGCTTGTAAGTGGTAGAGATAATACTACCAAAAGGGTAAGGAAAAGGTTTTGAATGCTTACACTGAGTCTTCATAGATGATTGGCATTTTCCTGAATTCTAAAAGCCATATATAAATAACAGCTGTAATGTGCTTTTAACCAAATAACCAAGTGTGATACTTTTATGTTCACTTAGATTTTAATTATGGAGCATCCTGGTAAAGGACTAATTACAATTGGAATTGTGTACTAAGTACCACCAGACCCCTGTGTGTGTGTGTGTGTTCGTGTGTGTGTGTGTGTCCGTGTGTGTGTGTGTGTGTCCACACCACTTGCTGTGAGGAAATGCCAATTCTCCTGCATGTTCCTAGCCTGGCTCCAGGAGATTTGCTTGCATGGCTCACAGTGCCTGCTTAGTGCACAAACATACTGGCTCTGCCAGAGCAAGAACATTTGCAATTTTGTACTTGGATGTGTGTGTGCATGTTCTTAGATGGACACTAATTGGTGGAGTTGAGGAACTATGAGCATGTGTTGGAAGGATGTACTATGCTAGATGTTTGAACACAGCCATGTGAAGCACCACTGTCTTGTTCATAAGAGCTATATACAGGTATGTAACTGGGATATATGTTTTTGTTGCATTTTATTAATGTTTTCTTTTTGTCAGGCTGTAACGATTACAATGAAGTGATTTCAAGAAATGAATGAATACTATCTCTAAGTACAAGTGATATTTGTACGACATGTCTATCGAACATTACGTTTTTGTTTTTTCTTTTTGTGATTATTTTACTGTTGATTATTTTTTGTTGGATTGTAATTATTGTATGTCTGTATTAAATGAATTGAAAAAATAAAGGAAGTCATATGATCAGCTGGTAGTGTTGAACCTAGTATTCCTGTCTGCTTATTATTCTGCTGCAAAATGGACATTTATCGGGGATACGGAGGCTGATAGCAACAGAATCAACCTCATTTACTGGGGACAGGTAGTCAGATTTTGATCAATGACATGCGATCAACAGCAGTGTTGTTGTTCCTTAGCTGTTCTAAACAATGCTTACACTGGCTATGCTACATGTATGCATACCCCTTACAAAAATACTGCATGCGTGTGGCACACAAAATGTGAGCAACCAGCTCATGTGGGACGTATAAGCTGCATTTATTTTAACCATATTCTGCACATATGCAGAATGTGTGCTGCCTCCCAATATTTGAGCATGTGAGCAGGATAAGTGCACTTGGCATCCAAGACAAAGCGTGCTGCACTGAGTAGCATGCACACATGCAGCATACATCTGTGATGCACGCATATATACTGCACTCATGCAGCACACAATTTTAAGGCATCTATAGAAGCAGCATGCATGCAGCATACACACATTGCACTGCTATACTGCACTTATTCTGCATGTATTTCACACAGTTGCATTGTGATTACATTTCTATTACGCTTGTCTTACTCGCTTGCACTGTAATATATAATAACAATAGTAATCAACAAATAGTGTATAATAAACAAAAAGTGAGAAACACGTTCAGTTTTATTGTTCCGGCATTTTTGTCTACTTCTAGCTGCACAGCAAACGTTATTTAATATAGAGTTAAATTGCTCACTGGCAATTTTTTCTTCAGGGTATATAGTTGCTGTAAGTATCCTGTTAGAAAAAGAAAGCGAAGTAAAATATGCTAAAAATTGTTGTGATATTTACCTTTCAAAATTCCAAGTTCTTCAGGGTTCATGGGTGTATTTTTACACCTTTTTCCCAACTGCACATCTAAGTTTCAGATAATTATCTGGGTACAGCATGACCACCAGTTTTCGTGCTGTAAAGGACCATTTTTGGGTCCTGGCAATACATTGCAGGGTTCCTGCTTGACCTTGAGTTAGGTATAAACCTTCACCCAAATACTGCATTTCAATTTCTTGCCTTTCTGTTCTCCTTCTTTCTTCCTCCTCCTTTTTTTTTCACGTCTCTCTCTCTCCTGCCTCTCCTTTTCACGTCTCTCTCTTTCCTGCCTCTCCTTTTTACGTCTCTCTCTCTCCTTCCTTTCCTTTTCACTCCTTTTTTTCTCCTGCTTTTCTTTTTCTCGTCTCTCTTTCTCATTACTTTTTATCTCATACAACTCTCCTCTCATCCATTACATCACATCTTGCCTTATTCTTTCCCTCACTTTCGCATAATATGATCTCCCTTTCTAGTTCTTCCTCACTCTCATCTATTTCTTTCTCTCTCTCTTTTCCATGGACTAAGTTCATAGCCTCAGCAATTTCCTCCTGCAAACTCTTCTCTTTATTCTTTCTTTTAGCCCTATTACAATGATCTTTAACATTACACAAAAGCATAAAAGCATAGGTAAGTTATTATTTGCATTGGAGTAGCTAACCTAGTATTTCATCCTCCTCTACTAATCGCTTAGCGGCTTCCTCTAATACTTTTTTGTCATTCCCTGTAATAACAACAATACTGCACCATCACTTACCTACAGTCAGAGATTAAAAAATATTTATTTTGTAGGAAGACAAGTAGCTAAGGAGTTCGATTAGCTATTGTAGCTTACCAATTTGAAGCACTATAGCTTTGTACGTTTTCTTCTTGAATGTAGGAATGTAGCATCCACTTCACAGCCTACTATCTTTTCACCATTTTTGATGGAACCTTCATGAACAACAGTCAATGAATTGTCTATGGTCCATTGCAAGAGTAGCCATGTGCAAGTGATCAAGCCACACCACCAGAGAGCACACGGGTTCACTACATTTTTTGTGGTTAACATTTGGTCTGACTTGCTGCAAGTGCATGTACAAATGCAGCTAATGCAACATACACAGCCGCCCAGTTTCTTGTGATTGTGTCGTGCTTAATAATTTTTTTTTTCCCACACCTAATAAACATATAGCTGTTTATGGCAGGAGTAATGGCAACTAATAAAAGCTGTCCCAAATCAAACAAAAGGAAAAGATATAACCTTTGCTATCTTCAAAGTGAGCCCCTAGAAACCATGAATTGCATGACCAGACAGAGACTGGGACTCGATTCAGAACTAGGTGAGTTTTGTTTTTCTACCAAGAAATATAATTCATTAGGTACTTGTACTAGCAAAGCCTTCACAATTGCCAACAGAGAAACTAATTTTGCCACATCAATCATCTATTCCATGTAGTCATGAATCTAGTTCACTCTATGATTCAAATGATATACATACCAATGAAAGTAAATTTGTTTTACCTCAAGTGCAGAAAATGATTTCACTGACACAACCTACTCAATTGAAAATGATTCCAGCTCCTTTGTTAACAGTGATACAGAGAGCGAGTATGACAACAATCGTTCTGAATTTATGCCATCTCCTAAACCTTCAGCTTCAGAAGCAGTTTTTAGCTCTGCTTCTTCGGCTTTTGTTAATCCGGACATTTCTCTCTATCCTGGAGCACCTATTACTATGCATGCAGCCCTGCTTTTAATTTTAGCATAATTCTCGCTCATATTGTCACAAAAAATGCTGCAGAAGACTTGTTAAATCTTATTAATATATTACTTACCAAACCTAATAAGTTTCCTACCTCTTTATATCTATTTTACAAGGTTCTTAATATTGATATCTTAGAGCCTGTTAAGCATTATTTTTGCAAACTGTGTGAAACTCCTATTCCCAAAGAAGATGATTTATGCCCATCTTGCCATCAAAAAAAGGAGCGATATTTCCTTGAACTTCCTTTAGAACAGCAAATTCAACGTTTTTTTTCAGAGACCAGATTTCTTTCAACGTATACAGCATCGATTCAAAAGAAAACTCACATCTGAATCAGCCATTTCGGATATATATGATGGACATGTCTACAAAAACCTTTCTAAACCAAATGGCATAATGTCTAACCCAGCTAATTTGTCATTACTTTGGAATACTGATGGTGTGCCTATATTTATATCTTCTAACTATTCAATTTGGCCATTATACTTTACAATTAATGAACTTCCATATGAACATAGAATGCGAAAACAGAATTATTAGTGCATAGATACACTCTGCCTCTATCTTGCATTCATTGTAGGTGGATACATGTACTCTGCACATATTCTGCGTACAATGTTTTCAAATGCATGTGGAATACACTTATACGGCACATATGAGCAGTTTGCACGCATGTAGCAATAGTAAAATGCATTGAATCTGAGCTGCACCTATTGTTTTTTGTAAGGGACAGATCAAACCATCTCAATTCAGATTCATAGACAATTGTCTAGTGCACTCTATCCGTAGTTTTTAGATACATTAGCAACTTATTTCTCAAGTCTTGGTCGCTATGCAACTGGTCCTGCGGAGGTGTGTAGATGGTGCAGATCACAGGTGGACGTCTTGGTCGCTATGCAACTGGTACTGCGGAGGTGTATGTGGATGGTGCAGGTCACAGGTGGAGGTCTTGGTCGCTGTGCAATTAGTGTCATGCTGTAGGGTATGCAATGGATCCCCAGATACATCAGTAAATACGCATGAGGCGTGAAATCCAAGACCTTGGGGATTAAATGTGTCCTTACATAGTAGAACATGTTCTTCCTTTATCACACTAACAATACTTATTACATGGTGACCATGGGCTCCTCCTACGTAAGGTGGAGCCATAGCATGATCCCAAGTAAGTATCAATTCTTGCCACACTAATTGCACAGCAACTGCAGTACGTAGACTGCCATGTGCTGTGCAGTTAGTACAATGATGTGTTAAATAACGTTTAAGTAGTTAGCAACCACTGCATATCCCGCCACCACACTGAATGCATAGCAACTCCATGGCCTCCTACCTATGGTATATTATTATATACCTTACAGCACGACTTTTTGTACATGTATCTCAGGATATGGAATGTGTGCAATTGAATCTAATGCATCTATAAGTAGAGGCCATAGTCACAATAGCATTCCCTCGATGTATAACGGGTTCTGATATTCTTTACTCCGATTTTACACTTGCCAAGTAAGTATACTCATGTTCACAATTGCTGCCTTTTACTTATTTAATAAACAAAACTGAATAAAAATAATAATATACATCAATTTAGTAACAGGTCCTCAATCACACCACAACAGAACCAAGCAAGCTTACTGCTAACATACACCCATTATAAACATTGATTTTCTGCAAAAAAATTGTAGCATGTCACGTTACCTAGTCTACTAGATCATATGAGCGTGAATGAAATGAAACCAATGAAATGACAACTAGTACATCTAGTTAGTAGTTCAGTCTAATAGAAGATGTATACAATAGAGTGACTGCAGAACACCCCAAGGCTCCCAGAGAACAGCTCATGGAAACAAACTCAATAGACATATGACATTCCAGGCAGCCCGGATGACCAGATCCGTTGGTAAATTAAACTCCATCACAAGCGAAGGCCAACTTGGATTATTACCTACATATAATAATAATAATAATAATATAAACAGCGGTAGTAGTAGTAGTAGTAGTAATAATAATAATAATAATAATAATAATAATAATAATAATTAATAATAATAATTAACAACAACAATGTATAATAAAACTAAAAAAAAACATCCTGAAAAATAAAAATGTGTGGTATTCAATTAAAATACCACAGCAGTGACAGGCTTGACAGACAGAATTATTGAGGGACTGACTGATGACAGATTGACTGACGACAGATTAACTGACGACAGATTGACTGACTGACAGATTGACAGACTGACTGACTGACGACAGATTGACTGACAACAGATTGACTGACGACAGATTGACTGACGACAGATTGACTGACGACAGATTGACTGACGACAGATTGACTGACGACAGATTAACTGACAACAGATTGACTGACTGACAGATTGACTGATGACAGATTGACTGACTACAGATTGACTGATGACAGATTGACTGACGACAGATTGATTGACGACAGATTGACTGACGACAGATTAACTGACGACAGATTAACTGACGACAGATTGACTGACAACAGATTAACTGACGACAGATTGACTGACAACAGATTAACTGACGACAGATTGACTGACTGACAGATTGACAGACTGACTGACTGACGACAGATTGACTGACGACAGATTGACTGACGACAGATTGACTGACGACAGATTAACTGACGACAGATTGACTGACAACAGATTAACTGACGACAGATTGACTGACTGACAGATTGACAGACTGACGACAGATTGACTGACAACAGATTACCTGACGACAGATTGACTGACTGACAGATTGACAGACTGACTGACTGACGACAGATTGACTGATGATAGATTGACTGACGACAGATTGACTGACGACAGATTGACTGACGACAGATTGACTGACGACAGATTGACTGACGACAGATTAACTGACGACAGATTGACTGACTGACAGATTGACAGACTGACTGACTGACTGACAGATTGACAGACTGACTGACTGACGACAGATTGACTGATGATAGATTGACTGACGACAGATTGACTGACAACAGATTACCTGACGACAGATTGACTGACTGACAAATTGACAGACTGACTGACTGACGACAGATTGACTGATGATAGATTGACTGACGACAGATTGACTGACGACAGATTGACTGACGACAGATTGACTGACGACAGATTAACTGACGACAGATTGACTGACTGACAGATTGACAGACTGACTGACGACAGATTAACTGACGACAGATTGACTGACTGACAGATTGACAGACTGACGACAGATTGACTGATGACAGATTGACTGACGACAGATTGACTGACGATAGATTGACTGACGACAGATTGACTGACGACAGATTGACTGACGACAGATTAACTAACGACAGATTAACTGACGACAGATTGACTGACAACAGATTAACTGACGACAGATTGACTGACTGACAGATTGACAGACTGACTGACTGACGACAGATTGACTGACAACAGATTAACTGACGACAGATTGACTGACTGACAGATTGACAGACTGACGACAGATTGACTGACGACAGATTGACTGACGACAGATTGACTGACGACAGATTGACTGACGACAGATTAACAGACGACAGATTAACTGACGACATATTGACTGATGACAGATTGACTGACAACAGATTGACTGACAACAGATTAACAGACGACAGATAAACTGATGACACATTGACTGATGACAGATTGACTAACGACAGATTGACTGATGACAGATTGACAGACTGAAGACTGACAGACTGAAGACAGATTGACTGATGACAGATTGACTGACGACAGATTGACTGATGACAGATTGACTGACGACAGATTGACAGAAAACAGAATAACTGACGACAGACTGACTGACTGACGACAGATTGACTGACGATAGATTGACTGACGACAGATTGACTGACGACAGATTGACTGACGACAGATTAACTGACGACAGATTGACTGACAACAGATTAACTGACGACAGATTGACTGACTGACAGATTGACAGACTGACTGACTGACGACAGATTGACTGACAACAGATTAACTGACGACAGATTAACAGACGACAGATTAACTGACGACATATTGACTGATGACAGATTGACTGACGACAGATAAACTGATGACACATTGACTGATGACAGATTGACTAACGACAGATTGACTGATGACAGACTGACCACAGATTGACTGACGACAGATTGACTGACGACAGATTGACTGATGACAGATTGACAGACTGAAGACAGATTGACTGATGACAGATTGACTGACGACAGATTGACTGATGACAGATTGACTGACGACAGATTGACAGACAACAGAATAACTGACGACAGATTGACTAACTGACGACAGATTGACTGACGACAAATTAACAGACGACAGATTAACAGACGACAGATTAACTGACAACATATTGACGATGACAGATTGACTAACGACAGATTGACTGACGACAGATTAACAGACTGACGACAGATTGACTGATGACAGATTGACAGACTGACCACAGATTGACTGACGACAGATTGACTGACGACAGATTGACTGACGACAGATTGACTGACGACAGATTGACTGATGACAGATTAACAGACTGACGACAGATTGACTGACGACAGATTAACCGACGACAGATTGACTGACGACAGATTGACTGACGACAGATTGACTGACGACAGATTAATAGACGACAGATTGACTGACGACAGATTAACAGACGACAGATTAACAGACGACAGATTGACTGACGACAGATTGACTGACTGACTGACAGATTGACTGATGACAGATTAACAGAAAACAGATTAACAGACAACAGATTGACTGACAACAGATTGACTGACTGATGACAGATTGACTGACAACAGATTGACTGACTGATGACAGATTGACTGACTGACGACAGATTGACTGACGACAGATTAACAGAAAACAGATTAACAGACAACAGATTGATTGATGACAGATTGACTGACTGATGACAGATTGACTGATGACAGATAAACAGACGACAGATTAACTGATAACAGATTGACTGACGACAGATTGACAGACTGATGACAGATTAACAGACAACAAATTGACTGATGACAGATTGACTGATGACAGATTGACTGACGACAGATTGACAGGACGACAGATTAACTGACGACAGATTGATTTACTAACAGATTGACAGACTGACGACAGATTAACTGATGACAGATTGACTGACGACAGATTAAATGACGACAGATTGATTGACGACAGATCAACAGACGACAGATTAACAGACTGACAACAGATTGACTGATGACAGATTGACAGACTGACCACAGATTGACTGACGACAGATTGACAGACTGACGACAGATTGACTGACGACAGATTGACTGACGACAGATTGACTGACGACAGATTGACTGACGACAGATTGACTGATGACAGATTAACAGACTGACGACAGATTGACTGACGACAGATTAACCGACGACAGATTGACTGACGACAGATTGACTGACGACAGATTGACTGACGACAGATTAATAGACGACAGATTGACTGACGACAGATTAACAGACGACAGATTAACAGACGACAGATTGACTGACGACAGATTGACTGACTGACTGACAGATTGACTGATGACAGATTAACAGAAAACAGATTAACAGACAACAGATTGACTGACAACAGATTGACTGACTGATGACAGATTGACTGACAACAGATTGACTGACTGATGATAGATTGACTGACTGACGACAGATTGACTGACGACAGATTAACAGAAAACAGATTGACAACAGATTGATTGATGACAGATTGACTGACTGATGACAGATTGACTGACGACAGATAAACAGACGACAGATTAACTGATAACAGATTGACTGACGACAGATTGACAGACTGATGACAGATTAACAGACAACAAATTGACTGATGACAGATTGACTGATGACAGATTGACTGACGACAGATTGACAGGACGACAGATTAACTGACGACAGATTGATTTACTAACAGATTGACAGACTGACGACAGATTAACTGATGACAGATTGACTGACGACAGATTAAATGACGACAGATTGATTGACGACAGATCAACAGACGACAGATTAACAGACTGACGACAGATTGACTGATGACAGATTGACTGATGACAGATTGACAGACGACAGATTGACTGATGACAGATTGACAGACTGACCACAGATTGACTGACGACAGATTGACAGACTGACGACAGATTGACTGACGACAGATTGACTGACGACAGATTGACTGACGACAGATTGACTGATGACAGATTAACAGACTGACGACAGATTGACTGACGACAGATTAACCGACGACAGATTGACTGACGACAGATTGACTGACGACAGATTGACTGATGACAGATTGACTGACGACAGATTGACTGACGACAGATTAATAGACGACAGATTGACTGACGACAGATTAACAGAGGACAGATTAACAGACGACAGATTGACTGACGACAGATTGACTGACTGACTGACAGATTGACTGATGACAGATTGACTGATGACAGATTAACAGAAAACAGATTAACAGACAACAGATTGACTGACAACAGATTGATTGATGACAGATTGACTGACTGATGACAGATTGACTGACTGACTGACTGACGACAGATTGACTGACGACAGATTGACTGACGACAGATTAACAGAAAACAGATTAACAGACAACAGATTGACTGACAACAGATTGATTGATGACAGATTGACTGACTGATGACAGATTGACTGACGACAGATAAACAGACGACAGATTAACTGATAAATGATTGACTGACGACAGATTGACAGACTGATGACAGATTAACAGACGACAAATTGACTGATGACAGATTGACTGATGACAGATTGACTGACGACAGATTGACAGACGACAGATTAACTGACGACAGATTGATTTACTAACAGATTGACAGACTGACGACAGATTAACTGACGACAGATTGACTGACGACAGATTAAATGACGACAGATTGATTGACGACAGATCAACAGACGACAGATTAACTGACGACAGATTAACTGATGACAGATTGACAGACTGACGACAGATTGACTGACGACAGATTGACTGATGACAGATTGACTGACGACAGATTGACAGACGACAGATTAACTGACGACAGATTGATTTACTAACAGATTGACAGACTGACGACAGATTAACTGATGACAGATTGACTGACGACAGATTGACTGACGACAGATCAACAGACGACAGATTAACTGATGACAGATTGACAGACTGACGACAGATTGACTGATGACAGATTGACTGACGACAGATTGACTGATGACAGATTGACTGACGACAGATTGACAGACAACAGAATAACTGACGACAGATTGACTGACTGACGACAGATTGACTGACGACAAATTAACAGACGACAGATTAACAGACGACAGATTAACAGACGACATATTGACGATGACAGATTGACTAACGACAGATTGACTGACGACAGATTAACAGACTGACGACAGATTGACTGATGACAGATTGACATACGACAGATTGACAGACTGACCACAGATTGACTGACGACAGATTGACTGATTGACAGACTGACGACAGATTGACTGACAACAGATTGACTGACGACAGATTGACTGACGACAGATTGACTGATGACAGATTAACAGACTGACGACAGATTGACTGACGACAGATTAACCGACGACAGATTGACTGACGACAGATTGACTGACGACAGATTGACTGACGACAGATTAATAGACGACAGATTGACTGACGACAGATTAACAGACGACAGATTAACAGACGACAGATTGACTGACGACAGATTGACTGACTGACTGACAGATTGACTGATGACAGATTGACTGATGACAGATTAACAGAAAACATATTAACAGACAACAGATTGACTGACAACAGATTGATTGATGACAGATTGACTGACTGACAGATTGACTGACGACAGATTGACTGACGACAGATTAACAGAAAACAGATTAACAGACAACAGATTGACTGACAACAGATTGATTGATGACAGATTGACTGACTGATGACAGATTGACTGACGACAGATAAACAGACGACAGATTAACTGATAACAGATTGACTGACGACAGATTGACAGACTGATGACAGATTAACAGACGACAAATTGACTGATGACAGATTAACCGACGACAGATTGACTGACGACAGATTGACTGACGACAGATTGACTGACGACAGATTGACTGACGACAGATTAACAGACAACAGATTGACTGACAACAGATTGACTGATGACAGATTGACTGACGACTGATTAACTGATGACAGATTGACTTACGACAGATTGACTGATGACAGATTGACTGACGACAGATTAACAGACGACAGATTAACAGACGACAGATTAACTGACGACAGATTGACTGCCTGACAGATTGACAGACTGACGACAGATTGACTGACGACAGATTAAATGACGACAGATTGACTGACGACAGATTAACAGACGACAGATTAACTGACGACAGATGGACTGACTGACGACAGATTGACTGACGACAGATTGACTGACGACAGATTGACAGACGACAGATTAACAGACAACAGATTAACAGACAACAGATTGACTGACAACAGATTGACTGATGACAGATTGACTGACTGATGACTGATTGACTGACGACTGATTAAATGATGACAGATTGACTGACGACAAATTAACAGACGACAGATTAACTGATGACAGATTGGCTTACGACAGATTGACTGATGACAGATAGACAGACTGACGACAGATTACCTGACGACAGATTAACTGACGACAGATTGACTGATGACAAATTAACAGACGACAGATTGACTGACGACAGATTGACTGACGACAGATTGACTGACGACAGATTAACACATGACAGATTGACTGACGACAGATTGACTGATGACAGATTAACAGACGACAGATTGACTGACGACAGATTGACTGACAACAGATTGACTGACAACAGATTAACAGACGACAGATTGACTGACGACAGATTGACTGACGACAGATTAACTGACAACAGATTGACTGACGACAGAATAACAGACGACAGATTGACTGACGACAGATTGACTGACGACAGATTAACTGACAACAGATTGACTGACGACAGAATAACAGACGACAGATTGACTGACGACAGATTAACAGACGACAATTTGACTGACGACAGATTGACTGACGACAGATTAACAGACGACAGATTGACTGACGACAGATTAACAGACGACAAATTGACTATGACAGATTGACTGATGACAGATTGACTAACTGACAGATTGACTGACGACCTCTAGTCACTGGTCACATGAGAACCTCATCACTACCTCTAGTCACTGGTCACATGAGAACCTCATCACTACCTCTAGTCACTGGTCTCACGAGAACCCCATCACTACCTCGAGTCACTGGTCACATGAGAATCCCATCACTACCTCTAGTCATTGGTCATACTAGAACCTCATCACTTCCTCTAGTCACTGGTCACACGAGAACCTCATCACTACCTCCAGTCACTGGTCACATGAAAACCCCATCATTACCTCTAGTCACTGGTCCATAAGAACCCCATCACTACCTCGAGTCACTGGTCACATGAGAATCTCATCACTACCTCTAGTCACTGGTCACATGAGAACCTCATCACTTCCTCTAGTCACTGGTCACATGAGAACTCCATCACTACCTCTAGTCACTGGTCACATGAGAACCTCATCACTACCTCTAGTCACTGGTCACACGAGAACCCCATCACTACCTCTAGTCACTGGTCACATGAGAACTCCATCACTACCTCTAGTCACTGGTCCACAAGAACCCCATCATTACCTCTAGTCACTGGTCACATAAGAACCCCATCACTACCTCTAGTTACTGGTCACATGAGAAGTCCGGCACTACCTCCAGTCATTGGTCACATGAGAGCCTCATCACTACCTCTAGTCACTGGTCACATGAGAACCTCATCACTCATGTACAGTAGAATGTCAGTTATCCAAACTTCAATTATCTGAACACTTCAGTTAACCAAACACCCAAAATCTAATAGTAGCACGTGCAGACATGAAGAATTGCTTGACCATACCCCTTTATTAGTGTTTTCTATGGTGTTAGTTATCAGAACAACTCTCGGTCCCAACGTGTTCAGATAACTAACATTCTACTGTATTGACTACAACTCCCAGCAACAATGATTTCCTACATAACTGCACAAAATACACACACAAATTTCAAAGTCCAGCAACACAGGACTGCACATGACATGACTGCACAATATACACATCACCCAGATTTCAATGCCCAGCATGACTGCATTGCAAACACCTACACATTCTACACCAACTTATGGTCAGTGGTGACAGTTTTACCAACCACAAACCTATATGTTGTACTTGTGGTGGTCAGACCAGCCATGCCTCAACCACAACATTCCAAACTTAGTCCATTCAACTGCATGGCCATCAACTACTGCAAGCTAGAGCATCAGTGTATAAACACAGCTACAGTCAATCATCTCATTCCCAATAATCAAAATCTAGCCAAATTCATAGAAATAAAATGAAATAAACACCATGGTGACATAATGAAGTGGACACATGGTGGCCTAATGAAGTGGACACATGGTGGCTTAATGAAGTGGACACATGGTGACCTAATGATGTGGACACATGGTGACCTAATGAAGTGGACACATGGTGGCCTAATGAAGTGGACACATGGTGGCCTAATGAAGTGGACACATGGTGGCCTAATGAAGTGGACACATGGTGACTTAATGAAGTGGACACATGGTGACCTAATGAAGTGGACACATGGTGACCTAATGAAGTGGACACATGGTGACCTAATGAAGTGGACACATGGTGGCCTAATGAAGTGGACACATGGTGGCCTAATGAAGTGGACACATGGTGACCCTAATGAAGTGGACACATGGTGGCCTAATGAAGTGGACACATGGTGGCCTAATGAAGTGGACACATGGTGGCCTAATGACTAATGAAGTGGACACATGGTGGCCTACACATGGTGAAATGAAGTGGAATGAAGTGGACACATGTGACATAATGAAGTGGACACATGGTGACCTAATGAAGTGGACACATGGTGACCTAGTGAAGTGGACACATGGTGACCTAATGAAGTGGACACACGGTGGCCTAATGAAGTGGACACATGGTGACCTAATGAAGTGGACACATGGTGACCTAATGAAGTGGACACATGGTGACCTAGTGAAATGGACAATGGTGGACACATGGTGACCATGAGTGAGTGGACACATGGTGACCTAATGAAGTGGACACATGGTGACCTATTGAAGTGGACACATGGTGACCTAATGAAGTGGACACATGGTGACCTAGTGAAGTAAACACATAATGACCTAATGAAGTGGACACATGGTGACCTAATGAAGTGGACACATGGTGACCTAATGAAGTGGACACATGGTGACCTAATGAAGTGGACACATGGTGACCTAATGAAGTGGACACATGGTGACCCAATGAAGTGGACACATGGTGACCTAATGAAGTGGACACATGGTGACCCAATGAAGTGGACACATGGTGACCCAATGAAGTGGACACATGGTGGCCTAATGAAGTGGACACCATGGTGACCTAATGAAGTGGACACATGGTGACCCAATGAAGTGGACACATGGTGACTTAATGAAGTGGACACATGGTGACCTCATGAAGTGAACACATGGTGACCTAATGAAGTGAACACCATGATGACAATATGAAGTGGACACATGGTGACCCAATGAAGTGGACACATGGTGACCCAATGAAGTGGACACATGGTGACCCAATGAAGTGGACACATGGTGACCTAATGAAGTGGACACATGGTGACCCAATGAAGTGGACACATGGTGACCCAATGAAGTGGACACATGGTGACCCAATGAAGTGGACACATGGTGACCCAATGAAGTGGACACATGGTGACCCAATGAAGTGGACACATGGTGACCCAATGAAGTGGACACATGGTGACTTAATGAAGTGGACACATGGTGACCTCATGAAGTGAACACATGGTGACCTAATGAAGTGAACACCATGATGACAATATGTGTCTGGGTCAGACCAGACTATAGCACAGCAACCACTATTGCCATCCAATAGTGATCCGTCAACTCCAGCTCTGCAGCGTGAGATACACCCTCGCCGCAAGAGTGCCAGGATCAAGGCAAGAAGATCAAAAACTAAACTTTGAACTCCACTAGTAATTAACTTGTCTAATAGCTCTTCTCATATTACCTACCATTTGTTCCCCTTACCTAAGTACAGACCCTTACCACATTATCTTTGTTCTGTTTTCAAACTCCTCCCTTTCTTACCCAACTCAGTTTTGTGTCACCTCACCTCTACTTAATGTAATCATCCCTTTCCCTAAATTATGTTCCAAACTGTATCTAAAGCTGTTGCCGCGTGAGCTTCTGCCAATCTTTCAACTGACTGCCGCACCTGGCATCTGGTCCTTCGAGTTACCATTACCTTACCATACCCACCGTCAGTAGTGCGGAGTTACGCCCGCATGAACATATGGTCCTTCGAGCCGGATCTCTAGTTTGAGTATCGACCGCGCCTGGCTCTACCTTACCTCTACTTTACTTCACATCGATCTGCGCTGCCGTTCCATCACTGAGAACATCGCAATCAAGTGATCCCACCAAAACAGTTAAGTTCCTCATCAAACACCTATCTGACCATGCCCACCTTGGAGGAAGAACTAAAGCTCATCAAATCCTTAACTGACCCAGCCAAAGTCCGAGACAAGCGATCAAGTCGCAAAGGCCAGCTCACCAAGCTTGAGTCTCAAGTTCGTACTCTACGGGATACACCCTATGCTGAAATACGACCAAGTGATGTTGATAAAAAACTAAAGGATGCTACTCGCTCATCCAATCTCTTCGATGCTCTCCAGGAACAGTATGAAGACCTCATCAGAGGCACTGAATCTGCTAATATTGAGGATGAAATGTCCCATGGTGAGCTAGTTCGGGAGGAAAACCACAGAATAGTGGAAATTCTGGAAGTTCTGCAAGAGAAAATCAATCTCTATGATGTAGGCATGGTTGTTCTTGATTCACTAGCTACCTTATCGCACGTGGATGATATCACCAAACCTATCTACACTGCTGAGCTCGCAAAGTTAAAGGAACAAACATCAGACTTCAGGAAAAACACTCGTTGTTTCGCTTCGGATCCGGAAATTGAACGTCTTCGGAGTCAACTTACCTCTGTAACCAAAGAAATTCAGGAACGAATTGCCAGCGAACAAGAGGCTCCTTCAACCACATCTACCAAATCTTCATCTTCGGACACTGAGATCAAGTCAGTCATTTTCAACTCTTCCAAACTCACCCTTGATTTACCTAAGTTTTCAGGCAAGCCAGTAGATTGGGCCGACTTCAAGAACCTTTTCACTGCTGCCATTGACAAGCATGGCGCAGGCCTTATCGATGCTGAACGATGTTGCCACCTGCTCAAAGCTATGACCACAGAAGAAGCTCAAAAGATTGTGCAATTCTACTCCTCCGGCAAGGATGGCTATAAGACTGCTCTTCAATCCCTGGAAGATGCCTATGGTCGTCCTCGCTTGGTGTATCCACATCACATCAAAGCCATTCTTGCCAACGATCATTACTCTTACGATCGCCGTGGTCTTCGCCGAATGAGGGAGACATTAGAGACCCATCTTCGGGGCCTCGAACGTTGCAATGGAAACACCTTAGAACAATTTCTTGCAGCTGTTATAACTGAAAGATTTGACAAGAGAATGAAGCATGAATGGTCAACTCACACTGCAGACTCAACCAATCTACCAATAATTAGAGAAATTTTAGACTTCTTCAAGAAAAGAGAATTCTGCCTTGACGACGACCCATCTATCAGATCTTTCCACTCCAACCAATCCAAGAAAACACAATCATCTCAACCTCCATCCAAACCTTTACATCATGTACTAAAAGCTGCTCCAGCTTCCTTTAAATGTCCAGTTTGCTCACAGGAAAGTCATGCCATCTCCAAATGCCCAACCTTCCTTGAGTGGAACCAGGACAAGAGGCAAAAGGCTGTCAAGGATGCAAAACACTGCTTCAATTGTTTAAGCCACAAGCATGCCCTCAAAGACTGCCAATCAACCTACACCTGCCGAACTTGTGGTGCCAAGCATCATACACTGCTCCATAAAGAACCGTCTTCACCCACCCCACCTGATGCAAATGCCAGCGTCATCACCACCGATGAAGAAACTGCTGTACAACACGTGTCCACTCTTCCATCAGCCCTCCTTTCAACTGCTCTCACCCTGGCCAGCAATGGTGACTACCGACAGAAGGCCAGAGCTCTGCTGGATAGTGGAGCCTCTATCTCCTTGATGTCTGAACGTTTGGCCTCCAGTCTCAAGTTGAAGAGATATCCCCAGCGTCTTCAGATAGCAGGAGTCACTGGAGGAGCTGTAAGTAAATACCATGTTTTTGTTGACCTTGCCTCTTTGCACTCCACAGATGCCGACAACAAAGTGAGAGTGAAATGTCATGCAGTGCCACTACTCCAATCTATACGACCTCCGAGAAACCCGCCTGAACTCCTCAACCTACCCTGTATTAATGGCAAACAACCCATCGCAGATCCTGCTCTTGGGGGTGAAATTGACTTGCTTCTTGGAATTGCAGACTGCGGTCGCTGTGCTCGAGGTCACCCTTCGTTATCAGATGATCAGGCTACCATGGCGAATCCTACACTGTTTGGCTGGACACTAGGAGGAGCTATACCTGACTCCTCCCTTCCGACCTCTATTCTTCGAGCACAGAGCAAGGAAGATTCCTTGGATTCATTGCTCCAACGTCTCTGGTTCATGGATCAGACTCCAGACACCCAAACTCGTCACCTATCTACTGATGAACAAGATGCAGTTTCTCAATTTAAAGATACTTACAGGATCTTATCTGATGGGAGATTTTCTGTTAAGTTACCTCGTTGCCAGAGACCTCCAGCACTGGGCTCTTCTCGACAGTCAGCACATCGCCGATTCCTGCAGAATGAGAAATCTCTCAAGAATAAAGGAAGACTCCAGGATTCAATGCTGTTCTCCGAGAGTACCCTGCTCTCGATCATGCAGAGAAAGTGCCAGATTCTGAGAGCGATCGGGATCCAGCATCCACTTTCTACCTTCCAGTTCACGGCGTCTCCAAGGACTCATCCACCACCACCAAACTGCGGGCAGTTTTCGACGCCTCTGCCAAGTCGTCTAGTGGGGCATCTCTTAATGATCTCCTCCTACCAGGTCCCAATATGTATCCACTCCTCACTACCATCCTAACTCGATTTCGTCTCCACCCCATTGCTGTCTCTGCGGACATCAGCAAAATGTTCCGGGAAATTCTGCTTGATGAATCCGACAGAGATTTACATCGTTTTCTCCTGAGAGATGAGGAAGGAAACATTGTTGATCATCGTATGAAGAGGCTCACGTTTGGAGTGAAGTCATCCCCATACTTAGCCACGCAAGTTTTACTCCAAATTGCTGAACTCAATGAAGATAATTATCCATTAGCTGCCAATGCCATAAGATCTTGTTTTTATGTTGATGATTGCCTTACAGGAGCAAACACCGTCTCAGAGGCAGATCAACTATGCCGACAACTGTGCGACCTGCTTGCCTCAGCCGGGATGACCCTCCGGAAGTGGCGGAGCAACTCCCAACCTCTCCTTGAGACTATTCCGGAACAACTTCGAGAGTCAGCTGACCTTCACATCTCTGATCCCTTGACGTCTTCTAAGGCTCTTGGGATTCACTGGAATGTCACCCAAGACCAGTTTCATGTCGCTGTCCCTCCTACTCCTGTTGATGTTGCTCCTACAAAGCGTACTATCGCCTCTACAACTGCAAAAATATTTGACATTCTCGGCTTGTTCTCACCCAGGGATTTTTTTTAGAAAAATTGCTAAGGGGGGGCAAAATAGAGATTTTTGTTAGCAAGGGGGGGCATGCATGTGTCAGAGTGCATGCATTAATTGTGTGTGTGCCTGTATTAATTATTAATGTGTGTGTGCCTGCTTAAGTGTGTGTGTGCCTGCTTAAGTGTGTGTGTGCCTGCTTAAGTGTGTGTGTGCCTGCTTAAGTGTGTGTGTGCCTGCATGATCCAGCTTTCGATTCCTGTTGGGACAGCATCTGTGGAACGAAGCTTCTCCCAAATGAAGATGATCAAAACAAGGCTAAGGAGTCGTCTTGGAGAACAAAATCTAGCTCACCTGATGAGAATAGCAATAGAAATGCCTGAAGAACTTCCAGATGACATTGTAGAAAGTGTAATCGATATTTGGAACAGAAAGACTAGACGTATTGCTGTATAAATGTATTGCTGTATAAACGTATTGCTGTATAAATACACTTATATTTTGCTTAAATAAAATTGTTTGTTGCCTAATAATTAGACGAATGGATATAATAATTTAAAAAAATGCAGTACATAGTCACACAGGTCTATTTAGAATAATGAAATTTCATTTCAAATGCTCAAGGGGGGGCACAAAATCCTCTAGGGGGGGCGAATGCCCCCCCCTGCCCCCCCCTAAAAAAAACCCTGTCACCCATCACCATCACTGCCAAAATCCTCCTCCAGCAGCTCTGGAAACTCCATCTTGATTGGGACACACCTGTTCCTGACACAATAGCCACTGAATGGCAACGTTGGATTAGCACCGTCCCAGCAATTGCCTCACACCCGATAAACCGACGCCTACGACCTCTTGATGTGCCAATTCTTTCCCAGCAGATTCATGGCTTCTCTGATGCCTCTGCTAATGCTTATGGTGCTGTTGTCTATTTACGCACTGTCTATCAAAATGCGGACGTTTCTATTGTACTCATCACCTCCAAAGCTCGAGTCTCACCTGTACGTCCAGTAACCATTCCACGTCTTGAATTGACAGCAGCTTATCTACTCTCAAAACTCCTTCTCACTGTTTCAACTGACTTGAACATACCCATCCATGATGTTTACGCCTGGACGGACTCTACCATTGTTCTGTCCTGGGTAAATAAATCGCCAACTAACCTCAAAGTCTTTGTGGCCAACCGCATTGCTTCCATCCAAGATGTTATCCCACCTCGTCAGTGGCGTCATGTACGTTCAAAAGACAATCCTGCAGATCTAGCCAGCCGTGGAGTGTCTACTTCAGACTTACTCAACTCCACCCTCTGGTGGGAGGGTCCTTCTTGGCTCAAGGGTCCTCCTTCAGATTGGCCACTCCTACTCAGTAATCCTGCCATCAAGGACACCACTGAAACTCGAGCCATCACCTCCACTCTTCAAGTCTCCCATCCATCTAATGACCTCTGGACTCATTACTCTTCGTTTGACCATCTCATCAGGATCCTGGCTTGGGCACAACGCTTTATCACCAACTCACGCAAATCTCGTGAGCATCGTAATTTGTCAGCCATCCTGACACCTTCAGAGTGCCTACAAACAAAGAATTACCTCCTCCGACAAGCCCAGATGGATGTCTACTCTGATGTTTTCGAACACTTGCAGTCTGGCAAACCACTCCCAATAAACCATCCTCTGAGCAAATATGATGTCCACCTTAGTCAAGACCAGTTACTCAGAGTTGGTGGACGTGTCCGGAACAAACTCCTCCCCCAATTTTCTCATTCTCTCCTCCTTCTAAGCCTTAAATCACCTTTATGTAAACTGTATGTTCGCACCTTACATGTATCTCTACATCACCCAGGTGTCTCTACCCTGTTGGCAATTCTAGCCGAAAATCATCATATACCTGGGTTGAAGAACTACCTGAAGCACATCAGCCGCTCCTGCCCACTGTGCCAAAGAGCTTATGCCCGACCTTCCAACCAAAAAATGGGACTGCTACCTTCCTTGCGTACCACTCCGGCTCCACCCTTTGACCGAACTGGTGTTGACTTTGCCGGACCCTTCCTGATTCACCGTGGGAACCCAAGGAACCCTGTAAGACTGAAGGTTTATGCAGTTGTTTTTGTGTGTTTTATCACCAGAGCAGTGCACCTGGAGCTCTGCTCAGACTTGACGTCAGAAGCCTTCGTGGCCACCCTACACAGGTTCTGTGCTCGACGAGGCACTCCCTCACACATATTCTCGGATAATGGCTCCAATTTCCTAGGGACCAAAGGGGAAATAGAGGAAGTCCGCCGTCTTCTCACCTCGCGAGCCACTAGGAATGGTACCTCCCACTTGTCTACTACTCATGGACTTCAGTGGCACCTCTCTCCTCCTAGAGCTCCACACTTTGGTGGGCTCTGGGAAGCTGGCGTAAAGTCAATGAAAGTGCTTTTGCGGAAATTGATATCACCACGACCTCTCTCCTTTGAAGAATTGAACACAGTTCTAATAGATGCCGAAGCTATCCTCAACTCCCGGCCAATTATCCCACTGGATGCCACAGAATCTGATGGAACCACTGCCCTCACTGCTGGGCACTTCCTGATTGGACGCCCTCTGAAAGCTCCTCCTCCTGTGCATGTCGACTCCTCCACTGACATCTCTCACCTTCGCCGTTGGAACCTTGTGCGACGAATCTCCAATGACTTGTGGCTAGCCTGGAAATCCCGTTACTTGCAAGCTCTCCATGCCCGAACCAAATGGCTACGCCCCACCAGGAACTTCCAGGTTGGAGACATAGTGATCCTAAAGGATGAGACTTTCGCTCACAGGAACTGGCCCCTGGCACGTATCACTCGTACTTTTCCTGGCGATGATGGACTAGTCAGGACTGTGGAGCTCCTATGTCAAGGACGCCACTACAAACGTGCAACTAACAGATTAGTCCTACTGATCGAGGACCAATCTTCCCCCGGGAGTGTGTCTGGGTCAGACCAGACTATAGCACAGCAACCACTATTGCCATCCAATAGTGATCCGTCAACTCCAGCTCTGCAGTGTGAGATACACCCTCGCCGCAAGAGTGCCAGGATCAAGGCAAGAAGATCAAAAACTAAACTTTGAACTCCACTAGTAATTAACTTGTCTAATAGCTCTTCTCATATTACCTACCATTTGTTCCCCTTACCTAAGTACAGACCCTTACCACATTATCTTTGTTCTGTTTTCAAACTCCTCCCTTTCTTACCCAACTCAGTTTTGTGTCACCTCACCTCTACTTAATGTAATCATCCCTTTCCCTAAATTATGTTCCAAACTGTATCTAAAGCTGTTGCCGCGCGAGCTTCTGCCAATCTTTCAACTGACTGCCGCACCTGGCATCTGGTCCTTCGAGTTACCATCACCTTACCATACCCACCGTCAGTAGTGCGGAGTTACGCCCGCACGAACAATATGAAGTGGACACATGGTGACCCAATGAAGTGGACACATGGTGACCCAATGAAGTGGACACATGGTGACCCAATGAAGTGGACAACATGGTTTAGGTTTTGAAGGTGATCTAATGAAGTGGACACATGGTGACCTAATGAAGTGGACACATGGTGACCGTATGGTGGACACATGGTGACCGTATGAAGTGGACACATGGTGACCAATGAAGTGGACACATGGTGAGTGAAGTGGACCCATGGTATGTGAAGTGGACACATGGTGACCCAATGAAGTGGACACATGGTGACCATAATGAAGTGGACACATGGTGACCCAATGAAGTGGACACATGGTGACCCAATGAAGTGGACACATGGTGACCTAATGAAGTGGACACATGGTGACCTAATGAAGTGGACACATGGTGACCCAATGAAGTGGACACATGGTGGACCTAGTGAAGTGGACACATGGTGGCACATGAATGAAGTGGACACCATGGTGACCTAATGAAGTGGACACATGGTGACCTAGTGAAGTGGACACATGGTGACCTAATGAAGTGGACACATGGTGACCATATGAAGTGGATACATGGTGACCTAGTGAAGTGGACACATGGTGACCTAATGAAGTGGACACATGGTAACCTAATGAAGTGGACACATGATGACCATATGAAGTGGACACATGGTGACCCAATGAAGTGGACACATGGTGACCCAATGAAGTGGACACCATGATGACAATATGAAGTGAACACATGGTGGCCTAATGAAGTGGACACATGGTGACCTAATGAAGTGGACACATGGTGGCCTAATGAAGTGGACACATGGTGACCTAGTGAAGTGGACACATGGTGACCTAATGAAGTGGACACACATGATGACCATATGAAGTGGACACATGGTGACCCAATGAAGTGGACACATGGTGACCTAATGAAGTGGACACATGGTGGCCTAATGAAGTGGACACCATGGTGACCTAAGAAGTGAACACATGGTGACCTAATGAAGTGGACACATGGTGACCTAATGAAGTGGACTAATGAAGTGGACATGGTGACACATGGTGACCTATGAAGTGGACACATGGTGACCTAATAAAGTGGACACATGGTGACCTAGTGAAGTGGACACATGATGACCATATGAAGTGGACACATGGTGACCTAATAAAGTGGACACATGGTGACCTAATGAAGTGGACACATGGTGACCTAGTGAAGTGGACACATGAGACCATATGAAGTGGACACATACCCAATGAAGTGGACACATGGTGACCTAATGAAGTGGACACATGGTGACCTAATGAAGTGGACATGATGACCATATGAGTGGACACATGGTGACCCAATGAAGTGGACACATGGTGACTAATGAAGTGGACACATGGTGACCTAATGAAGTGGACACATGGTGGCCTAATGACAGTGGACACATGGTGACCAAGAAGTGTGGACATGGTGGGACCTATGAAGTGGACACATGGTGAAGTGGACACATGGTGAAATGAAGTGGACACATGGTGACCTAATGAAGTGGACACATGGTGACCCATGGTGATAATGAGTGGACACATGGTGGACACATGGTGACCTGAATGGGACAGTGGACACCATGGTGACCTAATGAAGTGGACACATGGTGAATGAAGTGGACACATGGTGACCTAATGAAGTGGAACATGGTGACCTAATGAAGTGGACACATGGTGACCTAATGAAGTGGACACCTGGTGACCTATGAAGTGGACACATGGTGGACACATGGTGACCCAATGAAAGTGGACACATGGTGGACACATGGTGGCCTAATGAAGTGGACACATGGTGACCTGAAGTGGACACATGGTGAAGTGAACACATGGTGACCTAATGAAGTGGACACATGGTGACCTAATGAAGTGAACACATGGTGACCTAATGAAGTGGACACATGGTGGCCTGGACATGAATGGTGGACACATGGAATGAAGTGAAGTGGACACATGGTGACCTAGCACAGGTACCTAGTGAAGTGGACACATGGTGACCTATGAAGTGACACATACCTAATGAAGAACACATGGACCTACACATGGTGAATGAAGTAGACACTAATGAAGTGGACACAGGTGACCAAATGAAGTGACACATGGTGGCCTAATGAAGTGGACACCAGGTGATAATGAAGTGAACACATGGTGACCTAATGAAGTGGACACATGGTGACCTAATGAAGTGAACACATGAAGTGGACACATGGTGACCAATGAAGTGGACACATGGTGACCTAATGAAGTGGACACATGGTGACCTAATGAAGTGGACACATGGTGACCATATGAAGTGGACACATGGTGACCTAATGAAGTGGACACATGGTGACCTAGTGAAGTGGACACATGGTGACCTAATGAAGTGGACACATGGTGACCTAGTGAAGTGGACACATGGTGAAATGAAGTGGACACATGGTGACCTAATGAAGTGGACACATGGTGACCTAATGAAGTGGACACATGGTGACCTAATGAAGTGGACACATGGTGACCTAATAAAGTGGACACATGGTGACCTAATGAAGTGGACACATGGTGGCCTAATGAAGTGGACACCATGGTGACCTAATGAAGTGGACACATGGTGACCTAGTGAAGTGGACACATGATGACCATATGAAGTGGACACATGGTGACCTAATAAAGTGGACACATGGTGACCTAATGAAGTGGACACATGGTTAATTACACACAGTGTCTCCCACCCCCAGTGAAAATCACGCATGAAACCCTGCATGACGGTCCTTTATATTAGGCCATCAAATGGACAATACGATGTCCAAAGAAAAAAACTAACAAATAAAAAAATAAAAAACAACATTTAAGGGTGCTCGCACACTTCCCACGCGGTTAATTGAGTCTGGTTGCTAGGGAAGAATTCTTATTTTTCTGTTGTATTTAGACCGTTTTCTGCAGGTGGACCTTATTTACTACTACCGTAGAAGTCTACATACCTGAATTCAGAAGTAACAAGTGGCTGCTTCAAGAGATATGACCCTTCTACCTTCTCATACAAAAGCTAAAACTCCTTCGCCAGTACTGCACCTAGAGCGGCCATACTTCGCCTACTACTTCTCCGACCCGATGCCTACAATAGCTTCGATCCATTTTTTCTTTATTCAATATTGCTTTTAACTTATTGACTTTTGCACGCTCTATTAGATCTTTTTTTTTGTGAAAAAAAAATTTTTTTTGGAAATTGTATCGAACATTTTGCTGACTAGACTCTGGTTGAGCTCTGTTCCAAATTTGAAGTCATTTCCATTCCCCATTCCTAAGATAAAGTCCAAAGTAGCTTACAGAACAGAAATTAAAACTACGCTAACATTAATTCCATGCACCCCGCCCCAATTTTAGCCCCGCCCTAGTATACGGAGGAGGTGAAATCTTTTGTTTATTCTCCTCTGAGAAGAGCCGGGCGTGAAAAAAAGAAGAAGCTGAAACAGATATCGGCACTGCTGGAGCCAGCCCGGACACAGCGGAGCAGCAGGGGAGGCTACTTCAGCGGGACTTGTGAATGGCCTTTGTCAGCTTCTCTCTAAGCGGCTTGCTCCTCACTCCTGGCGAAGGAGTGACAGAGAGTCTAGCTTTTTAGCCTGTGTAGAGGTAAGTGTAGGCTTTCCAATGGCTTTGATCAGAGATGCTGCTCTCATGAAAATCCTCTTCTGCTGTATCCACAGCGTAGTCTGCTCATGGAACCTAATGAAGAGAGCTGCCAAATGTGGTCTGATGTCTTGGTGCTTGAAGACTCTCTCTATAGCCAATACATCAGGTAGGGCCCTGTGTGCTCCTACAATTAATACAAATAACTATAATTATTAGGCTTTATATTTAATTTTAGAGGTGCCTTGCCTGCAACTTCATCTCCTGTGACTTTTTTGTGGAGTTTCTCCAAACCTAAAGGTGAGCCTTGTAAAATGACTTCCCCATCCTGCTATAAAGCAAATTAATATATAAGTGCATGTACATAACTATCTAATTTTAGCTACAGTAGTAGTAAAGTAACTTCCTAAGCAAAGGAAGGGTATCACTGAAATGCATATTGGCTGATTGAAAGAGGGTCAGCTGCAGTTCTGCTTTCTGTTCCACCTTAGCCAGAAGGATAGGGAAGTCAAATGCAAACCCATTGTGAGCTACTAGCACTAATAGACAGAGACAGAAATATTTTTTTTCATTTAAATTTTTTTTAATATAATTATTATTTTTACCAGGATGATGAGGTCTCTAAGAATAGCGGTAGCACCACTGAGAGAGGATTCTCACGCCTTAGCACGTTATTTGTTATGCCAGTAACCTTGATAACTATATTAATTATAAATTTATCGATAGTATTATCTTAATTAATAATTATAGAATTGATTTCAAATTATCATTGTAAATGTAGTTGTAATTTACTAGTTAAATATCTGTACATTATTACCAGCAGATGAAATGTTTCGGCCAGTTCTCACAAGGCTTAGAACGTAGGATCATTGAGGGTGATAGGAGGATTCATCACTTTGGCAGCGATGTCCGTGATGTGATCAACATAGATGCATAACCCAGTTGTCTCGCAATCAAACAGAACCAGGGGGGGACGAGAATCACCAATTTACAGGTGAATCACCTGCTTCATCACTGCCCCCTCCTAAATTCTGCTGATACTCATCTTCTAGGTCAGCATATATGTCCTTGTCATCGTACTTGATATCACCCCTGCCCTCTCCGATGTATTCTCCCACGTACTTTCCCTGTCATTTCTCACAATGGTGTTATATCAAATAGTTATTTATTTATTTGCTTATTTTGTGTGTCAATAAATTATTTTTTTTAATTGGTAGTTATGGCTAGAATAGCATTACACCTTTTTATCATTTAATCATATGACTTACATATTGAACTGCTCAGGTCCTCAATCGCAGGGATTGCTGAAGTTGACACCAAGCTGGACTCCTCAACTACAGAGGTAACACTTCCACCATCACCTCCAGCAAGCTGGGGTAACTCTGTAGCTGTGAGTGTGCTCACTGACATGGTGGTGTTCATAGCATCATCTTCAGCGTTCGCCCTTGGTGCTACAAGATCAAGCTCAGGAAACTCCACTACTGCAATTTTATTATTTGGTGTATTATAACAAAGTATATTTTGTTGTGCAAGCATAAAATAATTTTTTCCCTATATTTTGTTATATGTTTTGTTGAGATAAAACGTAACAACAGTTGTGTGCTTGAAGTATAAAGCAGTTTCCTCCTTTTGGTGGCTTCAGCCAGTTGCAGCTTCTTTTTGGAAGATATTCTCTTGGGCATGGTTGAGCAACAGCAACCACACACAGTCTCCAGAGACTGCAACCACACAGTGAGTAACAGTGAACCAGCAGAATTATTACAGCAAACCACGCGTGGTTTCCAAGCCACGGGAATAGTTAGAGAATATCCTGATCACGGGAACTCTCCCCACAACGCGGTATCAATTCGCGAGGTACTATTCCACGAAACAGGATGCCACATTTCTGTGGTTAAATTCACGGAAAAAGTGCACGCGCGTTGCTATGTGCGAGCACCCTTAACAAAACATAAATCAACAACTAAATGTAGGTACAATTCAAGGAATTGAACTATCATGTATTGAGTTTAGGTCACTCACTAGATGGAAAGGACTCTGTGGAGTAAGCAGACAACCCGCCAACAGTCAAGCAATGGAGACTTTAAAGAGAGCTGATCTGCATGTTAGGCCCTGTAGACATTGTATGGCTCCCTGGACTACAGGTCCATCCCTGTAAGACATATATGCATGTATATGTTGGTAGCAGAGCCAATCACAGGGCAAATGTTACAGCACATCACACAATTAAATAAGGCAATTAATAGGGCATGTGCAGTCCTAATTAATGCCCATCTATATGTGGTACATAGTGGGTTGAGTGTAGCTAGCTATGCATATGCTAAGAAAGGTCACTTTCAATGTAATGGCCAACATCAAATCATCGCGTTTCTGCTAGCCCTGTATGTGATGGTTACTTATATTGCCCGATATAATGTGGAAAAGACACCAGAGTTGGGGTCAAAATACTTTAGAAGTATTTAATTGCAATTGCAAATATAGCTCCTTAGCAAATACAGATACTTCATAGTAAGTTATACTTGTACAACTGAAGAAGACACTATGTATGTACGTGTAGTATGAAATCAAGTTAACACAATGATAGAAGAGACTATTAGTTCATCCCAGGTGAGACTTGTAAATTATATTACCTATGTGCGTGCACAGTAATAGTACTACATGTATGCTGCAGTGTTAGCACTATGTGTGTGCAACGTGTTAGTACTACGTGTGTGCACAGTGTTAGTACTACGTGCATGCACAGTGCTAGCACTATGTGTGTGCACAGTGTTAGTACTACGTGCGTGCACAGTGTTAGTACTACGTGTGTGCACAGTGTTAGTACTACGTGCGTGCACAGTGTTAGTACTACGTGCATGCACAGTGCTAGCACTATGTGTGTGCACAGTGTTAGTACTACGTGTGTGCACAGTGTTAGTACTATGTGTGTGCACAGTGTTAGTAGTACGTGCGTGCACAGTGTTAGTACTACGTGCATGCACAGTGCTAGCACTATGTGTGTGCACAGTGTTAGTACTATGTGTGTGCAGTGCTAGCACTATGTGTGTGCACAGTGTTAGTACTATGTGCGTGCACAGTGCTAGCACTACGTGCATGCACAGTATTAGTACTACGTGCGTGCACAGTGTTAGTACTATGTGTGCGCAGTGTTAGCACTATGTGCGTGCACAGTGTTAGCACTACGTGCATGCACAGTGCTAGCACTATGTGTGTGCACAGTGTTAGTACTATGTGTGTGCACAGTGCTAGCACTATGTGTGTGCACAGTAATAGTACTACGTGCATGCACAGTGCTAGCACTATGTGCGTGCACAGTAATAGTACTACGTGTATGCACAGTGCTAGCACTATGTGTGTGCACAGTAATAGTACTACGTGTATGCAGTGCTAGCACTATGTGCGTGCACAGTAATAGTACTACGTGTATGCACAGTGCTAGCACTATGTGCGTGCACAGTAATAGTACTACGTGTATGCACAGTGCTAGCACTATGTGTGTGCACAGTAATAGTACTACGTGCATGCACAGTAATAGTACTACGTGTATGCACAGTGCTAGCACTATGTGTGTGCACAGTAATAGTACTACATGCATGCACAGTAATAGTACTACGTGCATGCACAGTGCTAGCACTATGTGCGTGCACAGTAATAGTACTACGTGTATGCACAGTGCTAGCACTATGTGTGTGCACAGTAATAGTACTACGTGCGTGCAGTGTTAGTACTACGCGCATGCACAGTGCTAGCACTATGTGCGTGCACAGTAATAGTACTACGTGCATGCACAGTGCTAGCACTATGTGTGCACAGTGCTAGTACTATGTGCGTGCATAGTATTACGTGCGTGCAGAGTGTTAGCACTATGTGTGTGTGCACAGTGTTAGCACTTCGTGTGCAGTACTACTTCGTGAATGCAGTGTTAGTATTAGTACGTGTATGTACAATGATAACAGTAGTGCATGCCTAGAGACTTACCATTATTCTCTTCTTCAATCAAGAACACCAGAACCTCAGTACAGATAGCAGCAGCCCAAGTACCATGAAATCTAGGAAATGGGGGAAAAAAAGGTTATGGCAATATTAAGTCTAATGGAAAAGAAAATTAGTTATCAAGCCAAGCAAATGAAGCACCAAAGGTGTGAACCCTCAGCGCTACTATACACTAGCTAGCTATAACAAAATCATTTCTCAGACCGAAAAAATAATATATTAGGCTATTCCTAATCAGGTATCAATACAGCTCAAGCAATGAAAACATAGATGTAGCTAATTGCTGTCTAAAGAAGTAGCTAAACATGCAGGAGACCCTCACCGGTATATAGTTTCAACGTAAAACACCTGAATTCCAGCTCTCATTAACTTTTCAGTATGAAGCAAAAACTAACGTGGGAAGAAAAGAAATTATTTGCCCATGTGATTGCGACATGACGATAGGGGACATTACCTACAAAATTTTGAACCTACACGGAGCAGACAGCTTGTTAAATCATCATCCTGAGCAAGATCATACTTAAATCAACAGTTAATTGTCAGTAATCTCCAAAATCAGCTGACAGACAGACAAACAGATGGGACGACTACTATAACCCACTTGCGCATGCGTGCTGAGGGCTAATAATAACAATCTGGCCAATGGCACCAATATCATTGCATACTACAGAACCACTAGCCTCAGCAACTATGATACTTGATACTTTATAATATATCTCTGTTCTATATGCAACTGCACAGGCCAACCAACACTTTCATACTGTTTCAACTCTAGTGTTATTAGGGCCCAAAGAGTGGGAGCTGGAGGACAACTTGAGGATGCTAGGGAAGGTCTAGTACAAAAGAATAGCCTAGTGAAGGGTGCATGGTAAGGTCATAAGGTAAGGGATAGCATCAGCAGATGAGCAGTGCAATGAGACTGTCACTAATAAAGCATGTATAGACTTGTCAGCAAAGTGTGAGCATCAACCAAGAATGGGTCAAAGCCATAGGCTAAAGAGACAGCCAAAGCAGCCAGGGAACGCACAACTACAAGTTTACCCTAATAATGCCCACCCTGTAACAAGTAATAGGAGAATATCAGTAAGCTTCAACTTTTTGGTTGGACATAAATCCAGTGTGGTAGACTCAATGCAGGTGAACCTAAGTCATGCCCCAAAACAAAAAAAACAAACAAAAAAACCCTGGAAAGATTAGTACCTAGACAATAAAAGAGGCAGGGCCACCAACATTATCACTATTAGGGATGAGGCCTGGTTATGTTCACACCCGTTATCAACTTACTTCATGACACTTGCTTCGCCAACATCTTGTATTGACTTGATACATCAGCAGCATGTTGCTACCCGCAAAATAAGCCAATGGGAAATGCCATCACTACTGGACAAGATAATACAGTTGTGGTCCTGCTGTATAAAAATTACATGGATATAATAGCTAAATGATTCCATTCAATTTTTATAGTTGTGCCGCCATTCCATTTAGCTACTCTAGTCTAGCTATTAGGTGAGCGAATTTTTAATTTCACTGATATTATTACGAGTAAGTGACAAGTAGTACCCTTTAGACACTTGCTAACTAATGATAGGATTATTAGATGGAGGCCAGGGACAAACATACAAGCCTAATGCAGCTGTCCTGTGAAACCACTGAAGATGACTCAAAGATATATGTCAAGTTTACATAGCAAACAACCAGTTTCCATTTTTTGTCAGACTTGCATACTAGCAAACTCAAACAGGCACCTTGTACACACTATTTGTCTCAAACTACTTAAGAAACTAATGTACAGAATTATTAGACAGTCCTCCTCTCCCACATCACTAGAGTATTACTAGATTGGCATTACTTTCTAAGGGGTGCAAAGCTTTTAACTTACTCTTGAAAGCTGAGTGGGATACTTTCATTTAACCGAACCGCCATAATGAAAAGTTAGTCTCAGTACCCAATCCCTTTACCAACCGCTAATCGAGTGTAGAGGTTCTAGGTTGGTAAAGGGTCTCGCCCCCCCGCTTTATTAATGAATGCGATATTCGCGCACTACGCGCACTTTAGTCATATTTAACGCACTTTTTAAACATTTTTACCGCCATTCTTACCACTCATTTGGCGGTCATTTTTACCACATTTACCGCACTTGGCGGGCTTTGCACAACAAAATAAGAGTAGCATAATTGAGAAGCCGTACAAGTTTACCTGGAAGTTTTAGAGAACTCTACAAGTTTACACAAGGTAGTACATGTTGCTAGATGGCTCTTAGCCTTATCCAATTAGGACCCACTATATTTGGAGATGTTAAGGACTTAATTACCTACTTGCAAGGTGAAATAGAATTTAAGTACGATGTTTAGCTTTCAATTGAATTAATATTATAAGGTAAAGGACTTTTAGCTACCGCAAAGTGTTGTCCTAGCTGTGGAACTCCCATGTCCTTGCAGTATCGAGGAGACATTATGGACAAATACCGGTAATACAGCATATTGTAAATTGTTTATATACAAAAAATATGAATACATTTAATAAGTGATTTCATCGTTGTGATCAGGTGGAGATGCACAGTGAGGTCCTGCAAAAAGTCAACCTCACTAAGAGTGGGTACTTTTTTTGAAAGCACGCGTGTACCTCTACAAAAATTTATGATTTTGATTTATTGGTGGTTTCGGCAGTATCCAGTGACTCAAGCAGCCAGTGAATGTGAGGTTTCCAATAAGGTCGCAGTTGACACCTATCAGTGGCTACGAGAGATATGTAGTTGGCGCCTATTGAACCATGATGACATGACACTGGGTGGTTCAGGTCCTGTTCACCCAAATGTGGTCCAGATTGACGAGTCTTGTTTTTCCCATAAGCCCAAGGTACTTTGTCATACTTGTTGTTCTTTTGAATAAATGTAATAACTCAACCATAGCATCATCGTGGACACTCTCCTCCATCTCCCGTATGGGTTTTTGGCATGGTAGACACTAGCCATACACCAGCATTGGGCATCCTGGAGTTAGTTGACCAGAGAAATGCGGCAACGTTACTCCCCATCATCCAACGTCATACCAAGCCAAGAACAGAAATATGGAGCAATGAATGGGCAGCATACAATAACGTAACTTCTCTTCCCAATGTATCATCTCATAGTACAGTAAATCATTCCCTCCATTTTAGGGATCCAGTAACTGGAGTACATACAAACAACATTGAAAGTTACTGGAACTGTGTATAACACAGTAAACACAGTAACATTCATACCATTTCTTGCAGAATAGATACCTCCACACCCATAATCCTTTAATAGCTACTGAAAACCTATCCTCCAGACATAACTGGTAGTGGGCAAAGCACCCTGAAACAATGGGCTTGTGGTAAGGCTAGCAGTGAATGCACTCATTTCGAGCAAATGTTTAAAAAGTGCGTTAAATATGACTAAAGTGCGCGTAGTGCGCGAATATCGCATTCATTAAACTCGCATTTTTAATCGCGAGGCGGGTCCGTCTAATGCAATTGATCCCTAATACCTATAGTTAGTAGGTCTATTATTATTATTATAATAATTATTATTGCTCTATTCATAAAACTGTATTTATAGGTTACTAAGGGTTATACTAACTGGAAAGATGCTACAATTTAAAAAGCATGCCCAGTCCAAATACCATACAGAAGCTATTGAAGCTGTAGTAACACTTCCAAGCACTAGTAAGAGCTTGGATGAAATGCTTATTTTAGAACATAAAAAAGCGAGGGAAGAAGCAACGGAGATGTTACACTTAATATTATCCAGTGTATGGTTTTTGGCAAGACAAGGTTTGGCTTTGCGTGGGCAAAATAGTGATGAATCAAGCAATCTGGTGCAACTTCTGAAGTTGAGAGCTCAAGACAAATCTAAAATGCTGAAATGGCTAGAAAAAAGTTCTCATAAGCATGTTTCTCCTGAAAATCAAAATGAAATGCTGCAACTGATGGCAAACAAAGTGTTAAGAGATATATTGGAGCTAGTTCGTTCCTCACCCTTTATCACACTCATGGTAGATGAGACTACTGATAAGTCAAACAAAGAACAGCTCACTATAGTTATGCGATGGGTTAGTGATAAGTTTGAAGCTTCAGAGGAATTTTTGGGTTTTCATTACATGCTATCGATTGATGCATTGAGTATCGTAAATGCTATCAAAGATATTTTCTTGAGATTTCAAATTCCCTTCTCTAAACTGAGGGGGCAGTGTTACGATGGCTGCAGCACTATGGCGGGAGCAAAATCTGGCGTGGCCACAAGAATTCAGGAGATACAGCCACGTGCAGTATTTACTCACTGCTATGGCCATGCACTTAATCTAAGTGTGGCTGACACCATCAAGCAGTCAGCAGCAATGAAGGATTGTCTTGACATATGTTCAGAAGTAATTAAACTTCTGAAATTTTCCCCTAAACGTGAAGCAATGTTGAAAGAGTACAAGAATGAATGTGGTAGTGAAAGTTCTGGAATACGTACTCTTTGTCCTACAAGATGGACAGTTCGTGCAGAAAGTCTTGCCAGTATTATAGACAATTATGAAAACGTTCAAGAATTGTGGGAGAGAGCTTATGGTGCAGGAACTAACTCTGAAATGAAGGCTAGAATAAGAGGAGTTGAAAGTCAAATGAAAACTTTCAAGTTTTTTTTCAGTATGGTCCTTTCAGAAATGATTTTTCGACATACTGACAAGCTCAGTCAAACTCTACAACAAACTAACCTTTCTACTGTGGAGGGTTATGCTGTAGCTATAGCTATGCTGACAGTAAAAACATTACAGTCTTTGAGAACAGATGAAAACTTTGAGTTATTCTGGAAGAAAATTGATATTAAACGTCAGGAATTAGATGTTGCTGAGCCGCAGTTAGACAGGAAGCGCAAGGTACCCAAAAGATTTGATCATGGAAGTGCTCAGGCTGAACATCCAGTATCAGCTAAAAGTGAGTATAGAAGGATTTTTTTGAGAGTTTAGATTTAGCTGTAAATAGTATTCAGCAAAGATTTGACCAGAAGGGCTTCAAAATTTTTTCGAATATTGAACAGCTTTTATTCAAAGCATGCACTGGAGAGCCTAACAATGAAGAAATAGATAAAGTAGTTGGCAGTTGTTGTATCATACTTTCAAGGTTGACCACTTTTCCCTGATAAACAAGAGGAAGCCACGCGCAAACCCAAGATAGTGACGTCACTGTCATTGTCGAATCCTTACTGTACTAGGACAAACTCTCTCACGCGTGAGAGAGTTTGTCCTAGTACAGTATTCTAATTAAAGCGCCCTTACCACAGTGTCCAAACACCGAGCCATAGAGAAATTCTTCGGGTCTAAAAATACAAAAAGACGAAGGTAAGTTTGAGCGGGTGTAGTGTAGTAGTATGGGGCTTACTCAGGCCACGGTATGGCGTATTGATTCAATCATTCAATGAGTTCTGATTCGTGTTAAGAAGTTTTGAATCCAAATCATACTCTTACCCATCAATAGACGGGTTGCATTCAATTCCGCAAAAATTCAAAACAAAAAAAAATTCACGCGTGGATGTCTTAAAAAATGTATGGGGCGAGTCAAGAGGACATTTTACTCCACCCAGAAATAGGTACAGGAGGAATGGATGGAAATCTAACATTTTCACCAGCATCTCTTAGCCTCTGGTACTTACGAAAAGGTAGGAAACATCAACAACCAACTCTCCATCCTCTTCAGTCTTCCACACAAATAATTGTGAGAGCCTAGAATACATAGTTTCATCCAAAAAACGCCGAGGAATTTTAATGATATTCACGTACATGGGCGCGGTCGGGTCACGCCCACTGGGAGGAAAGCTAGCTAGAGCGGCTGTGTGAACCTGATGGAGTCTGGTTTTGTTCAATTTGCAAGTAGCTAGCTGGACAATGACATAGTTGCCAAGTTTATGAAACTAATTTTAGGTACAGGTAAAACCACACCCATCTTAGTGAGCCACACCCAAAATCACACCCATTTTAGTAAGCCACACTTAAACCATGCCCATTATCAATAGACCACATTCCTTTCAGTTCCAATTTCAAAATATATTTTTTATTGGTAGTGAGTACTTTGTGTGTAGCTTTTTTTACAGTTAGTAAGCAGTTGATCATTAAACAGTTAAACTGGAAAAGCGTTAAGGATGCCCTGCCACCAGAAACCGAGGCGCTTAACCACAAATTGACTGTTTTTGCTATGTCTTTATATTTCTTTTTCTGTGTACTGTGGGCTTACTTTGTTGTTACAGATGGAATGAGCACCAACAGAGGACTCCAGCAAGCCAAATATGAAGAATGAAGACCCGTCTGGGACCGCGATACAGCTCTGCACACCGCTACTATTTGGTGTTATTTCGAAGCGGCCGAAGGAACTAGCGTGCTCTTTTTTTTTCCAGAGGTAGCTAGCGGGCTTCTTCGCAACATTACAGAGCCATATTTCTAATAAATATCTATATTCTTTTTTTGTAAATAGTAAAATTTTCGTGCCGTTATACTCCTGCGTTATTCTAAAAAAATCTCTCTGTAACTTTATTCTAAGGGGGGTATGCTGCTTGTGCGCAAAATTTGGATTCAATTCAACGATCAATTCCACGAAATATCGATTTATATTTTCAAGTTGACTACTGATTCGCTATTTTACCCCGCCCCCATAACGTTGAGCTCCGCTAACGCGCAATGTATTGGTAAGACAGCATAATCAATTGACTAGTGGTAGCTCTAAAAAGAGCCCATTTTTAAACAAAAATAAGAAATACAATAATGAGCCGTGAGATTGCCGTTGTAACTTTGGAAAAGGTTAGTCCGGCGCAGAAGTGACGGCGTATTTCCAATGTTGCTTGGCGTATTTCCAATGTTGCTTGGAGTTGGTTGCTCATTAGTGAGAGCGGAGTAGTTCTGCACAAATTTCAGACTTGTAGGTGATAGGGCTGAAGAATATAGCGGTAGCAATCCCGACAGAAAGAACTGAAGTGATGATGACGGAGTCTATACCAGCCAAGTCTGAATACAATGTTGGTGGAATAGTAGGAGCTGGTACCAGTCAGGATGGAGTTGGTCACCGTTGAGACAGAGTTTTGAGCTGCTCTAATGGCTTCACAAGTAGAGCCTCATTCCGTACCCTGAAAGTATAATAGAAGGATGTTATTTGAGGTGACTGTTTCAGACTAGTACACAACAGTTATACACTTATAGCTCGGGACCCGTTTGTCCTCCTGCTTCGCGGTAACCTGTAGATTTTTTTGGCGCCAAAGTTAATTGATCCGCGTAGAAATTCAGAGCTGGCCACGCCACGCGTGAATAGATTGCAGAGCTGGCAGCTCCTGTACAACAATAGGCTAAGTAGTAATTCCGGTGCAACAATAGGCTAAGTAGTAATTCCGGTGCGGTACGTTGCAGATCTAATAATTCCGGTACTGTACCGGACGTTCCGGTACACTTGGCAACTATGCAATGATGACATTTAAAGTTCAGTTATATCTATACTCCTGAAATCATTTTCATAAAATGTTATAAAGATGAATATGTATTGTGTTTGTGTGTCTGCCTGTGTTTGCATTGGTATGTTTGTAGCTAGAATATGGAAAGCTTTCCATTCTACAATATCTTAGCTAATATACAAAGCAAATGCCAACTGATAAAAATGAAATTTAGAATTTAATGTATAACTATGATCGACTCCAACAGGACATTAAATTTGGATTTATAACAATTGATATGGTACACAAACATGGAGTAATTGTAGAATCAAAGTGATGCTTATGTGATTAACATAATAGTACAGTTAAGTAATGATAGCTTAACCCTTTCACCGGCAATAGCGCCATATGGCGCTTTTACCAATAAAAATTCAACCGCTCGCGATCCGATCCTAAATTTGGTCTCAAAGTACGCAGAATGAAAAGCTCTAACAACGCTCTAAATAGGCGAATTATGTGTTGTCGGTAACTAGGAGAAAACGGGAAAAGTAAATTTGAATTTTGAAATTGACCGCACGCGTTGACCGCACAGGAGATAGAATGGATGCCGACGAAGTTATTCAGCGCTTATTCGACGACGATTTCGGTCTTTCTGAGAATGAAACTAGCGACGAGGAGGGTGAAGGAATATTTGCTTGTGCTGGGCAGCAGCATTTGGACACAGTTGAGCTAGCAACTCTGAGTAGTGGAGTGGAAGTTCAGCCTAGTAGCACTACTGGAGCCAACTTGGATGTTTCAGGTAAATGTAGAGTAAGTAAAATAGATGTAGTAGCTATATAAAATATAGTCAAACAATACTTTTTAGGTGTTATAGTAAGTAACATGCAAAATAGCTGGTTGCAAGTCAATATAATAATCAATAAAAATATATATAGGGAGAGAGAAAGAGAGAATGCACAAGAATACATTGAACAGGAATCTATTGTAACTTTACAGACGGAGTCAATTGACATGGATGCTCAAGCAAGTCAAGGGAGTTTCCATCTTCCATCATCCATGGAAGACTTCAGTCCTTCATCTACTATGGATGTCACTTCTCAAGGGTCTGGAGCAGAATCAGACATTTCTCAACAGTGTGTTAGTGGAAGTAGGTGGCTTGTACGAGGAGGGAGAGGGAGAGGTAGGCGAGTAACAGTAAGAGCAAGGCCTAGCAGGGGAGGAAGAGGAATAAGGGGAAGGAGGTGTGTTAGTACAAGGCTTAGTAGTAGAAAGGGGCGTGGAAGAACAATCAATTCAGGCAGGAGTAGTAGCAGTACTACTGAGCTAGCAAAACAGCTCATTGGTAGCTTCTCTACAAGATGTCGTAGTGCTGGTCGTCCACGATCTGTTGAGCATCTTCAGCTAATAGACTGAATGTAAATTTAGGTCACTGGCCTAAGCATGCAGATAGAAAGGGGAATTGTGCTGTCAGTTATCATAAGAAAAAATAAGCTTACTGCTGTTGGGAATCACCATGAGTCTCGTGTTCAATGTGAGTACTGCAAAGTGCATTTATGTGTATCATCTGAAAGAAGCTTTTTCAAAAGTATCACACCCTTGTAGACTTCACTTCATGAAACTAACTGCCCATATTTTTGAAATATATATTTTGTAATGACTCATGCACAATATTTGATAGTTTATGCACAATTTTCAGTTATTCATTTTTTGTACTTCATGGTAATTCATGCTCTGTATTTTATAAACACATATTATCTCAAATTCACATCAACATTACTGATTATTGGTCTATTATAGAAATAACTAGAAAATGCTCGTGTAGCATTGGTTGGGCGAGCGAGGTTCTGGGGAAATGTTGACACTTTCAATTGCATTGGGGTCGTTTGATTTGAATTTGCATTGGTTTTCTTCCTGCAGGTTGCCAAATCTGAATTCACATCTCATTATTAGTAGTAGAATATGTAATGACATGTAAAGGGGGAAATGATGATTGGTAAAGGGTAAAGAATGGTACTCCTCATGATAAAGTAACAATTGGTAAAGGGTAAAGAATGGTACTCCTTCTGGAATGCGCGCGCGTTTAAACGACGACGATACGTATTCAGGATTTCCATAGACTACATCTTAGAGTTGCTCACTCGCTTCGCTCGCTCGCCAATAACCTGTTTGAAGAATAATGATTAGAAAGATAGGTCTAATACATTTTTTTTTATACTGGAATTATCTAAATAATATTCATGAAATTGAGCCCAGGATAAATATGAAACCTTAGTTGATTAGTTTTGTCCCATGAAATAGCTGTACAGTAAAATAATCCATGGACTGGCTTGAACCAGTCTGGAGTTCAAAATAACGTTATTCATTGGCGTGGTTTACAAGATAATTATATTCATGTTATGGTTTACAAGTGGTAATTACCAAACATTGGCTGCTAGGCAACATAAACATTTTTTCTGTAATGTATATTTTATAAAGACAATTTTTTTCTATGGTTGCTATGGACCATTTTGGGTTAAACACATCCAATGACTACAGGTTCCCCTAAATTCGTTAATGCACTACAAACAGTCAACAATTTGTCGATATTCGCCACATTTTCATCATTTTTATGCTTGATGAGACTCAAACTCAAAGTTCCTTTTAATATTGTGTATCTATTTTTTAGTAGTCCTATGACCCTTTCAACATGTATTCGTACCTTTGAAAGTTGCTTTGATTTTTCTGCATCCTCTATGAATTATTGACTACTTCATTAAGAAAATGCTCATTGCATATTCTTGAAGACTTGACTGGATGCCACCCTTCTCTTCTTATAGCAGCTTCCCACTTCTGGCACCTATTCCTATCTGTAAGTGGAAATCTAAAAAAAGCTGAGCCCTCCTTTCTTTCATACATAGTTTGTACATCCAACCACACAGCAATTCTTCACCATGACTGCATCAGCGATGTCAACACATGAAAAGTGAAACCATTTATAAGGACAAGATGAGTTGTCACATGCTATCATCTGACCAAATTCACCTTTTCGACAAAAACAGTATACATCTGCCTTTTCCTTTACACATAGGACTTGTGGAAGAATGCAATTCAAAAAACATAATTTAAGTTTAGGTTCTATTTCCAGAAAAATGGATGGATCTTTATTGATTCTTTCTATGTGTATCCCTTTAGGAGTCCAACATACAAAATCACAATAACTGCGGTTACATATATAGAGCTGACCCTGTACCTGCATATAATAATCATGCTGAGGACACAACTTTGTTCCAGTACTGGTTTGCTTCAAGTAGAACTTCGAGTCAACTACAAGAGTTGGGTCTACATCTCGTTTACTGTAAGGACATTTTATTTCAAGCAATCCTGGTCCACAGCAAGAACAAATGACTAAACCATCTGGAGATGCACCAAGGTATGGATGATCTATATGCAGATGCAAGCCAGTAGGGTTGACTTCAAAAGAACTATGCTTATTGCCAACAGCAGAAATATAGGCTTTCCTGGCGACATCTTCATTAAATCTACCCCATTCTAATGCTGGAACTTTGGGAATTTTTTTTGATTGTAAAATAGCTTCAATTAAAGATTTCGAAGGGTTATCTATTGAAGTTTTGGAAACTGCTCCGAAATGAGAAGCTGTTACTCTTCCTTTCCGATGTTCAAACCAAAGGAGAGACTTGCTTTGCAATTTGGTAACTTCAGCTAGGTATTGAGCATCATTCTCACTAAATTGCAAAGTTTTGAGCAACTTCTGACTTTCATCATGCCATTGCTTGTCAGACACCATCTTGTAGCCTGGATCACTGAGAGACATAATTGTTGGTGGAAGCTGTCGCGCCACTCCATAATTACAACGTGGGCCTATCTTCATAGTGCAGACATTTAGTATTGCAGAAGTTGGAAGTAAAGTTAGAACCGTTTCAATGAACGCCTTCTTTTCATTGTAGTTTGGTGGAGGGACTATTGCTGATATCTTGTGGGCAGGACTCTGCTGCTTTGATTCAGTTCCACACTTAGGAGTGACAAACTTGATGTCGACAATTCGAGCAGGCTCATGCTATAAAAATAAAGTATAAATAAAAGTTCTTCTAGAATAATAATAATAATCTTAAAATATATATTAATAAAATTTACTTTCTTGCTAAATATCTGGTTCCAGCGACATAAACTTGAAGTACCAGCAGTGTAACCATTTCGAACTGCAGACTCCACCTTAAACATCACAGCAGCTACGTGGGAGCACCCTTCACTCAACCTACAAGAATTAATCCAGCATCATATTATTTAACCAACTGAAACTACAACTAGCTACTTACCCTGCCATACATTTACAATGAGCTGTTACAATAGTGCCATCTCTCACAGCTATCCAGGCATCATGGGGTTTGTCGGGAGATTTCATGCTGGGATTTACATATGCACGTAATATGCAAAGCTCAGGACCAGTAATCCACACCTTTACATCACGTACAAATCTAGAATGCATGTATGTATATCAAGTATTACAGTGTCAAATTAAAAGCATCTATACTGTTCAAGTCCACTAACCCACTCTGAAAATAGTTGTATGCTTGTAAACTTTTCCACTGCATTAGCTCTTGTTTTGTGTATACACCAGGGTGTTCAACAAAATAACAAAAAATGTGTCCATATTCAACAGGAGGCCATAAAGTCAGGTCATCTATGAATTTGAGCAAGCTTCTTTCAGAGTATGGTTCATCTTCTTCCTGGAGACCAAGAAGGTTAATTTTCTTCGTGTACCTCTGTTTTGCTACACCTTCTAAAGACTTGCAGTACTCACTCATCCTTGGTTGAGCCACCAGCTGATGAAGCCTTAGAAACGTTCCCCCCAATGGGCGTGACCTGACCGCGCCCATGTACGTGAATATCATTAAAATTCCTCAGAGGTTTTTGGATGAAACTATGTAAAGTAATAGCGAACCTGGGAATGAGGTCTTTCTTCTTTGTTGATGTAGGTAGTTTAATTCCTCTGCATAGTAGCCACCATCTCAAGGCTGCCACTGGGTGTTTGTCAAGCGGTTCAACTAGCTCTGCTCCAGGATTATCACTTACTACAAGTGTAACAACAGCCACATCCTTAGCGTCTTCTAAAACTCCAGTCCCAGTTCCACTATAGCTGCTTTCAGCACTCACATCTCAACTCCAACTCCACTCTCGCACATGCAACTACGATCAGCTGATAGCTTTTGGAGAGGACTTTTGGACTATTTTCATTTAAAATGAATAATGTTTAGCTCCTGCAGGAACTTCAAACAGTTCCGCTTGACTCGCCCCATTGACTCTAATACATTTTTTAATGTGATCCAGGCATCCACGCGTGACGTCCATTAATTGAAATGTTTGTGGAATTGAATGCAACTCGTCTATTAGATTAATCACACTTACCATGAATATCATTATGTAATGATTATTATTCAATGCTATTCTCTGTATGTAAAATCTATGGCCTCATTCTGAACTCTTTCCAGAGGTCTGTAGTCACCCTTAAGTATATGTGTTCCATAGGGATGCCCAACTTGTCCAGTTACGTAACTGGATACCCTATACATAACGCGTCATCCAGTAATAATAAAATGGGCTGTCCTGTTACGTGACCAATGGTCTGGTTACACAACAGGACAAGTCCCGTTATGTAACTGGACAGTATTCTAGCCATCCAGTTATGTTACTGGAAGGTAGCCCGTAACAAAACAGTTTTATCTTATTCAGTTACACAACCGGTCTATCCTGTTACATACAGGTTCATCCAGTCATGTGACCAAGACGGCTCCATCCAACACTCAAATAAGCTACTTAATATTATACTTTTGAAATCACTGAATCAAGAAATTGCTAGTTAACTGCAATTGTTTTTTATAATCTTTTTTATAGAGATTGCTAGGTGGAATGTACTTATAAACTAAAATATCTATGATATTAACAAGTTAAAAAACCATGCTAAAATTTTTAATTTTAAGTATGTACAGTAACATCCACCAAAAAAAATCATTTGCAACAAATTGTATTGTATTGTGTAGTTACGTACATTTAAAAATTTTGTTTTTCATTTTTAAAAGTCTAAACTAAAACTAAAATTGAAGTTGTTTAACTGGTACAATCACTTACTTAACTGGTTATCCGGTTATATCACAGGATATCCTGTTATATAACCGGATAACCAGTTACTGAACCTTCTTGTGGTCACGCATCTGTATGGAACAGATGTACCACTAACAGGAAAAGACTTTGAACAGAATGATGCAAAAGTACTTCATTATACAGGATAAACTACGTGGAAATTATTAAGAACATTATACACTTACATTGAATCTCACTCGGCTCTCTCTCTCTCCATTTCAACAACTACTTATGACCCTAATGCAACTGTGCCTATCTACAAGGCCAAGATCTAGTATACAGGTTTCATATAAGCAAGTCTACAGTTAGCCACATATTTCTACATGTTTTGAATGTCTTGTTTGTGCGACTAAACCCTTAATCGTTTGGCCAGATAGACACTGAGAAAGCAATGCCCATGGTATTTCTGAAGCGTTATCCATCGTGTGTTGTGATAATAGATTCCGTTGATTTTTTTTTTGGATCGCCTGACTCAAACTTATCATCATATAAGCACCACTGCTAGGTATTAAAGAGGGATCACTCCACAGGGAACTGTCAGTTTCATCTCAGAAGGTTGGGGTGGCTGAACCAGTGATAAATATATTACTGAACATAGTTCATTGCTGAACAAACTACTTCCAGGTGATATGCTAGCAGATTGTGGGTTTGATGTTGGAGATTCTGTTGGATTCCTGTGTTTACAAAAAAAAAAAAGCAATTGGATTTTATTACTGTTGAGCAAACAAGAAATATAGCTAATGTTAAAAATTCTTGTTGAGATGGTTATTAGGAATGTGCAAAAGAAATACTCAATATTAAATGCCACCCAACCAATAGAGTTTGTAATGCAATACAACACTGGACAAAATAGTTTATGTTTCATGTGCTCTCATTAATATTTGTGACTCTGTTGTTCCCTTTGAATGAATGATCTATTGTTGAATGAAATAACATGTTGGTATAACAATATACAATACTAATAGTTATAGTTACTTTTTTTTTTAGTTGTTAGATTTAAAGTAATCAATGTTTGGACAATCAGGCCAATACCAAAGCTTGGATCGAGGAGTGATTTCAATTCAATACATTCTAAATGAAACCACTGGTATAAATACTTAGAGTTATCACAGCCAATCATTTGCCTTCGTCAGGACCACGACAATAGCAAAAAAAATGTCATTAGGATTGTTCACATTTTGGGTCACTTGAATCATTTATATCCAAATTTTCCTGGCTTGTTGCTTGGCTTATCTTCAAATGAAGACAATATAGGGGGTGAATAGAGCTGTCCCAACAGTACTGGCATAATGGCTGTCAAAAATAGGGCGTGAATAGAGCTGTCCCAACAGTACTGGCATAATGGCTGTCAAAAAAAAACTGCTTGGCACATTCAAAATTTTCATGCCAAATCTTCATCTGGATATAATATTCTCTCAATATGAGCATCTTAGTGGGTCCACAAAACAAATCACAATAACATTTTTTCGTACAATACAACTAGCACTGAACCTATATATATAATAGCTAATAACTAGTGGAGTGCTTGAGCACAAATGGCGAGCGAGCCTTAAACCACACTATTGTTAAACGATTGATTCTAACTACTAAAAATCGAGCTACTACAATAAAGTCGAGTTTTTAAATTACGTATATTTGGTAAAGGGGATTCAATGCCATGGTAACCGCTCCCCGCAACTGTTTGAATTGAAAAAGAAGCAACAAAATCGAGTCAACGTTATTTAAAATTTTCTTTGTGATATTCTTAGTAATATTTGTTTGTTTATATATATGTGTGGACGTACGAATGTCATTTTGTACTTTGACCTTCGCGTATTTTTGTGTTCGCTCCGTGTTCATCCCCATCCCAAACTTCACTAAGCAGAATCCCCGGGTTAGCGATCATTACTCGTATCACCTTAGAAATGGAATTGTTTACCGCTTTGAATTGTTTTGCGGGCGCAGTTAAAACTCAAAAACTTATGGGAGCTCCATTTCTATTCGAGTTAGTGGCGGTGGTCAGTTAATACGCTATTTGTCACAGTTATAAGCCCTACACAACAGTATTTACTTGAAAATTTATTGTGCACTAGACTAACATCGGAAGTAAGTCTTGCGTAGTAATGTTCAGTTGTGTGAAAGTATTGTGCGTTACAACTACCCAATTTTCAATTGTGAGAATGTCTCGCTAGCCAATAATAAACTATTGATGCAATGATATGCTACTACCTGGTAGTAGTAGGTGTGGTCATGTCTTATTTCATTATTTCCATCACTATTTGGACTCAAACTGAATGATTTATATCCTGAAGTGGCATAAACAATAGTGTCGTCTTTATGGCAATGAGGACACTATGAAGTAAATAGCACAATTTTTGCATCACTATAGGACAAGAACAAAACAAAAACAACAACAACGATTTCTGATTACTGTCCTAAGCTTACCTAATCTCACAAATACCATCACCACAACATGTGCAAATCACTACTCCATCTGGAGAAGCCCCAATATATGGATTATCTATATCCAGGAATAAAACACACTGATCAACCTATAATACACCATAGTGACATACTTAAGATAGACACTATACCATTATACATGACTTGCCTCAACATTTCCTTGTTTGCACTTAGGAGAATGTGCTTTGTAATTGTGGGACCGCCCACCATGAAAGGAATGCATTGATGGAGTCAAGAACATAAACATTAGCCCATGAGAACATAAACATATGTCATAGAATTATCTTAGTAATTAGTGTAGATTATGTTCCTAGTGCCATCCATTGTGTTTCACCCTCCCTGGTAGTTGGGTTATTTAAACAGTGGCCCAGCTGCAAGGGTTCGATGTTGAGTTTTGTGAAAGTCCTCAAGCAAGAGTTTTATGCAATCAGAGAAGAAGCTCGGTTGTCTCCTTAAGGCAAGACTAGGGTCAGCCTATCTAGGGATTGCTGTGGGCGATTACTGAGAGCATAGCTCAACTACAACGCTGAGAAACTTCTCCCCTCAACTCCTGGTGGCAGCGTGTGAACCTACCCCCACAGTAATATTCACGAAGAGCTACTTTCTCATGCTTACATATCCCCAAGAAGTTACTGCCGTTTTAAAGTGATTCAATTCCAGATGGCAAATTTGCATTGTAAGGCTAACAGATGGAGAGGCTAGATCTGTGTAGGAAACTTTCTTGAACTGTGATGCTGTTACTCTCCCAGTACACATCCGAAACCGCAGTGGTGTCTTTGCTAGCAGTTTTGTTTTGGATTCCACAGCTTGTACCTAATCCATTGTTTAACAAATCTTTGTTGTTTTTGCAAGTTTCAGTAGCTGAGCATAACTATATTCTAGATATTCTGACTTCTTCATTTCTGACAAATACTGGTAAACTTTCATGGAGTGCTGAAGGTATATGCTTGTCACTGTGTGGTTCTATCAAGGACAAAATAGCTGAATGTTTTGAACTGGATGCTATGGATGCAAAGAAACCACTGACAACTGGGTTCAAATGATATTTCATTAATTGTGTAGCATATGGAATTTGCTTGACAGCATGAGGAATTACCCAGTATGCTTTTTCATAGTAATTGTTCAAGAATCTTGTAACCGAACACTTTAGCAATAATGCAAGGAGTGTGGCGTTTCGATAAATCCTTGGGAAAGATTAACCTATATATAATAAATACCAAATTTATGTAATCCTTGAGCAGAGCTAGTTGCTACCAAAGCATGCATAGTGTTTATTACCTTGGCAATGAAAACTCGCTTTCTGACCTATATCTCTCGAACCCAACCAGACAAAAAATTAACATAGCAGCCAAGGCTCTTGTATTTTAAGAGATCCTGCTTGGAATATGGACTTGGTGTCAGTAAAAGGTACATTCCAACATGAATACTTGTAGTTGTAGGCCATAAATCTGGATCATCTTGCCATTCACTTCTTGTAGTTTCATATGGATGATCTCTTTTAACTGAAGTAGGTATAACTGAAGTAGGTATCGTGTCTTACTATCCTTATCCCTTATAGTGGAGACATAACCCTCTAATAATACTTTTCATGAAGTCATAATTGTGGCTCCAATGCAGCATGTACACCAATATCCAGTTGTCCTTACGTAATGAATAATTGCGTTTGCCGTGTGTGTGTGTGTGTACCAAAGTATTTCTTGATTGAAGATGACCTGTCAAGTTAGTATCTGGCAGTACCCTGACGGTACACTGTATATCCTATGCAGTTGAATTTAGCTGTGTCAATGGCAAACAGTGCTCTTCTTTTTTCTCTTTTTATAGCCCACCATTTTTTGTTTTTCTTTTCCCTTCTGTTAAGGTACTCATGACTTATTTCTTACTTCTGTGACATGGTTCCTCAGTTAGTAATCTCCGGGAAGTTGGCGACCAAAACTGGCAGCCACCAAATTTTCCACTTGTCATGAATATGTCCCATACCACGCCCTTTTATATGCGACTTCCTCATTAAGTTAAATTAATAGATAGCTTTTTATTTTATATTAAATTTAGTATAAACACCTCATCTGACAGAAACCGGACATCTGATCTTTATAAATTTTAGTGAGAATAAAAAAAGCTCCTTTTTGCTACAATTTCAAATTTTCTTGCAAACACAATCTTTTACCTAGGTAAACGTACGTGTAGCAGTTAGGTAAAAGGTTGCTTTTCCAAAACTAGACTTGACGTATAGTAATCGTAAGCTAAGCTAAAGGATTTGCCAGTCTTGCCAGTCAAACATGCAATTTACTTTGTTCTCTCGTGGCAATAAGTGTGTACCACCATGATTGCTATTCAGGTAATTTCCACCTCTTTACAAACTGCAACTTCAGCTAAATCTCATGCTATTGATACAGTCACACTGGGACCCTTTGGTGATACTGTCTTAACTTCTAGACTCACAACTTGAATACCTTGATGGATACATGAATAACAAGTTATACAGGTGAAAAGTCAAGTAGAATAGAACAAAGCTAAAATAGACTAAATTGATGGATCGACGAAATTGATGCAATCGAGACTTGAGGAATTTTTTTCCGCTGGTGAAGGTAGTCAAACCTGAACACTCACAAAGCAATTACCTTGTTTGAGAGGGAGTTTCCTTCCTGCCAAAGTCTTTTTGACAATGTATTATCACACAAATATTCCTGAAATTTGCCTCAATGTTGAGCTAATGAATGTGCGGGATGGAGGGAAGTAGCTGTCAGTGGTGTCACTAACTCTCAGCATGCGTGCGCGAGAGGGTTTAGTTGTCCTGTCTGTCTGTCACACTCTGATTTTGGAGAATACTGACAATCAACCATTGATTTAGGTATGAAATTACTCGGAATGAAGATTTTGGACCTTTCATTGTGCTACTTTTTTTTTTAATTTCAGGCTAATTGTTTGAGAAAATGCAAAGCTTTCAGCTCCATGTAGGTACAAGCTTTTGTGGGTAACACCCCCTAGCGTCACATTGTAATCACATTAGCAAATAATTGCTTGCAGCCTGCAGCGTTTGCTTTATTCACAGGGAAGTTGACATATTTGATAGAAGTGAAGTTTCACATTGAAAATGTATAACAGTGAGTGTTTCTGGCCGGTTTAGCTTCTCTCTTATGAAGACAGCATTTCCATGTACCATTTTCATTGCTCGAGCTATATTGATGTCTCATTAAAATAGCTAATTGATCCACACCTGTAGTGAAATTGTGAACTTATTGTAGTTTATATGATTGTTGTCCTTTTCCTATTTTCTGTTTTCACTGTTATTGACATCCCTTACCTGATAGAGTCAGTCATGTGCGATATATTTTTATGTTGGCTTTCCTCTATAGTTAGCTAGTTGGACATAAAACACTTCCAATACACCCACTTTGTCTTCATTAAAGTTGGAATCCGTCTCCTTTGTCCACATGATTTCATGTGATGTTTCTACCGGGATCCCTCGTGCAAAATCGTTTCTCAGCCCTTTGATGCGCTGTTTTTAAAACCTTTCTCTCAACATCCATGCTACGTAGTGCCTCTTGTCAGCCCACTTTGTCGTTTGTCACACCTGGTGTCCTGTTCGACCACGTTCACATAGATCTCTTCCGTCCTCTCGGGGATTCAGCTACATGCTCACCTGCATTGATAGGTTCACCCACTAGCCTGAACCATTCCCCTCGCGGATATCACCGCTGAGACTATAGCCAAGGCCTTTGTGAATGGATGAATCAATAGCTAATGCATTATTATATTTGGAACATAAAATTGTTAAGCAATGACAGTCATGCAGTCATTTATGCAGTTTGGCTGCTATATCCTCACTCTTAATTTTTAATACTGCTCTTTTGCATTTTTGGTTTCTTTACCCAACAGTCTGACATGACACTATGTTAAAATACTTACCACTTAATCTTAATTTTACCAAGTTTTTTTTTGTTTTACACTAACTAACAATAATACTGTCTACGTAGTTTATCTTTGTAATCTTTGACCTATGTGATTTCAAGAAAGTGTCATT